>JAEEGG010001413.1_pt1 | contig 65588 bp, 62 predicted proteins | sample 9134161 | NCBI WGS metagenome assembly JAEEGG01 (sample SAMN16246543, study PRJNA631951) | gut metagenome | biome: gut microbiome; feature: rumen; material: CR-attached | host: Bos | place: Iran: Karaj | collected 2018-10
AGATTGCAATATAATAATGAATAAGATATATACTCTCGATGACAATGGTGAGTGCATGTCAGATATGAAGGCTATGCATGATGAGATGCTATTGATGAAAAGGCGTCTGGAGTGTAATGAGATTACTCCTGATGAGTGGAGGGAGTGGTATGCAGGATATCAAGCCCGTCTTGACGAAATCAAGGAGGCTGTTTCCGGGATGCGTGAGGAGGTTTCTCGCAGAAATGCAGATTTAGAACGTCAGAAGCGCGAGAGGGCAGCAGAATTGAATATGTCATCCGAAGAGTATGAAAATTATCTTAAGTCATTGGTCCAATGAAGGATGCCATCAAACTTTCTGTGTACACTCATAATGACGGCACACATATAATAGTCCGCAGCTGGAACGAGGAGAAGAACGCAGACCGAGCTCCTCTGTATGAGACCATAGTCAAGGACTTGGAGAAATACCATATTGTACGTGCTGCCTGCTGGTTTCACGCTCGCCACAAGTTTGTCAATGCCTATATCAGTGACAAGCGCATGGCTCAGATAATAGACCTTATTAATGGTCTGTTCATGATTGAGCGTCAGGCAAAGGACATGAGCTTCAAGAAACGGAAGGAATTTAGAAGGATACACAGCAGGCCGCTTGTGACGAGACTGTTCTTCCTCCTTCATAAGATGCGACGGCGGGCTGAAGACTATGGGAAAATGGTTAACGATGCCGTTAATTATATATTAGATGACGAGAAAGCCTTTAAGGCATTCATTAAAAATGGTAGAATAGAACTCTCAAACAGTGCTGCGGAGCGTATGTTCCGCCACATAGCCATGGGCCGTCGTAACTGGCTGCACTCTGGTAGTCATGATGCTGCCCAGAACATAGCCTTCATGTACTCGCTGTATGAAAGCTGTAAGCTCAATGATCTGAACTTCTTTGATTACATCAATGATGTTCTTACCAGACTGATGAAGGGTGAGACGGATTACAAGTCTCTCATCCCATGCAATTATAAGCCTCTTCCCAAGGACGATGGTGAAGGGCAAAAAGAGGCGGCCTGACTCTGCCAATCGGGCAATTTTAAAACCCAAGTGATTTTTTCTAAAATTGTTTTGTACGTAACTTGCTGACAATCAAGTTTACGTCAAAGTGATAGTTTACGAATTAACGTTGCTTTGCAACAATTAGATAAATATTAACAAAATAAGTTTTAGACAATGAAGAAATTCATCAAGACACCCTCTGCAAACGCTCTCCTCTGGGAGCAGCTAAAGGGTATGACTACTCGCGAAATGCGAAGTGGCCACTTAGGTCAGACTGGCCAGGGGAAAGTCTAAAACGGACAAGTATTAACCATTTTACAGGCTTTCCCTGCTCTCAGATTAGGGCTTCAAAGGTGTCAAAGCAAAAAGGAACAATTATTACTGATTGGCGACTTTTTTGATAGTCTGGAGCATGATTTCATGGCGGCCTATCCCGAACTACCGCCCGTATTCAAGGAGGGTTTAAGACGAGAAATCGAAAAGCTATTTGATCTGAGAGAGGAACTGTTATAGTTTAACCGATGAACAAAGAAAGATTCCATAACCAGCTAGCTCTTAACTTCGGTTATCAGCGGATAATTAATGACAATCGCATCAATATCATTATTGATGATAAGCAGTATTCTGATGATGTGGTGGTATCTATTAATATTGATGGCTTTTCAAAGCCAGTATGCTATAGGGCATCAGAGGGGCTGAGCCAGAACGACTTAGATTGTCTTGACGAAAATGGTTGTGATAATATAATGATAATCGTTGATGCAGTGCATCAGGCTTATAACAAAGCAATCAATAGCATTTACTGATATTATATAAATTGATAATTAATGTCAGAACAAAATAAATATAAACGACTTGGGATAAATACCATATTCACCTTTATAGGTAATGTGGGGCCACAGTTCGTGTCTTTTCTGCTGGTGCCTTTCTATACCTATTGGCTCACACGCGAGGATTATGGAGTCCAAGATTTGGTTTTTACATGCATTACTCTTTTTATTCCATATCTCTCTCTTGGTTTTTATGAGGCAGTGTTTCTTTTCCCAAAAGGGAAGGAGGTCCAAGAGCAGAAGAAATATTTTAGTACGGCGGTCATTACTGTGACGACGATTATGGTAGCAATCCTTCTGATATGGATGACTATACCATCATCGATTCATAAGGCAGTGCTTCCCGATGGTATGCAACCCTATGAGTTGTATTTGGTTGCGGCACTTTTCGTGGGACCCTATCAAAGAATAATTCACAACTTTGTTAGGAGCCTTGATAAAATGAGGGTGTTTAGCTATATAGGTGTGGTTTATGCAATAGTCATGCTTGTGTTATCGCTGACAACAGTTCCTAAATTTGGCCTTGCTGGTTTCTTTATATCTTTTTTGGGTGCAGAGATTTTGAGTATATTATATGGATTTTTTGCAATAAAGGCATGGAAATATTTATCATTCTCATGTTACGAAAGACAATGCTTCTCAGAAATGATTAAATATTCCCTGCCATTAGTGCCTAATACTACAATGTGGTGGGTTGTGAACTCTATAAATCGTCCTATAATGCTTTCGACAGTTGGCCTCGGAGGCATTGGCCTTTATGCAGTCTCAAATAAGTTCCCCTCAATTATTAATATCATTTTCACGGTGTTTTTCTCAGCTTTACAGATAAGTGTAGTTGAGGAATATGGAAAGAAAGATTATTCTACTTTCTACAATTTAGTATTTAGAATAGTATTGTTTATAATGATACTGATTTCCTTTGTGTTTCTTCTCTTTGGAGATTTAATATTTAGCTTAATTATCGATGAACGTTTTCAAGATGGCGCATACTATGTACCAATCCTCTGCTTGGGTGCTGTTCTTAGCAGTGTTTCAGCATATGTAGGTACAACGTTTACAGTTCTAAAGAAAACCAAATATTTCTTATACTCCTCAATTGTTGCTGCAATTGTTGCGGTTGTTGCTAACGCATTGTTGATACCAAAATATGGAATAATGGGAGCTTGCGTAGCCATATGTCTCTCACAGTTGACTATGTTTTTATATAGATGGATTAAATCCTATAAGTATGTTAATTTTACAAATTTTGGTAGAATACTTATTATCTCAATGTTGTTTATTGCAGCGTTTATAATATATTATCTAATTTATGCACCGATTATCAAACATATTTCTCTTGTGTTATTGCTTATGTTTATTCTTTATCTAAACAAAGATGTACTAGTTAATTTTGAAGTTGTATTTAGTAAAATCAAACAAAGATATATATGAAAGTAGTTCTTTTAGCAGGTGGTTTTGGCTCCCGAATCAGTGAGGAGTCTGTTTTCAAACCCAAACCAATGATTGAGATTGGCGGAATGCCTATTTTGTGGCACATTATGAAAGAGTATGCCTATTATGGACATAATGAATTCATCATCTGTGCAGGGTATAAACAGGAATACATCAAGGAGTGGTTTGCTAACTATTTTTTACACAATAGTGATGTCTCGTTTGATTTTCGAGATGGAAATAATGAAATGACTATTCATCACAGTCATCTGGAGCCTTGGAAGGTGACAGTGGTTGATACAGGTTACAACACTATGACTGGAGGTCGCATCAAGCGTGTACAGAAATATGTAGGAAATGAAACATTTATGATGACTTATGGTGATGGTGTCTGCGATGTAGATATCAATAAGCTCGTTGAATTCCATAAGAGTCATGGCAAGATAGCAACCCTTACGGCCGTCAAGTTGGCACAGGATAAGGGCGTGCTGAATATTACCAGCGACTATGCTGTAACCTCTTTTCGAGAGAAAAATAAAACAGATGGTGCTCCTATTAATGCTGGTTATATGGTATTGGAACCCGCCATTTTTGATCTTTTGGATGGCGATAGCTGTGTATTTGAGCGTAAACCTCTTGAAACGCTAGCCGCTAAAGGAGAACTGATGTCTTATATCCATGAAGGCTTCTGGCAATGTATGGATAATATTCGTGAGAAAAATATGCTGGAAGATCTTTTGAAGAATAATGCAGCTCCATGGAAAAAGTGGGAGAGAGAAGTACCAAAGATGTAAATAATAAAAGTATCAAATATGTCAAAAAAGGAAGAACTAAAAGCTCAAATTTTAGAGCTGACGCGAGAGTATTATAAAGAGGTTCATGCCCAGAAGAAGGAGTTTGAACCGGGTAAGTCATTCGTTCACTACGGTGGCCGTTACTTCAATGATGAGGAAATGGTGAATCTGGTGGACTCGTCGCTGGATTTCTGGTTGACCCAGGGCCCTTGGACACATAAATTTGAACATCGCTTGGCTGACTGGTTGGGCGTGAAGTTTTGTGCAGTAACCAACTCGGGTTCTAGTGCAAACCTTCTGGCATTCTATACGCTGACCTCTCATAAACTTGGTGACCGTAGAATTGAGAAGGGTGATGAGGTAATCACTGTTGCTGCAGGATTCCCCACCACTGTAACACCGATTATTCAATATGGTGCTATCCCTGTGTTTGTGGATGTGGCCCTTCCTGGATTTGATATTGATGTGACTCAGTTGGAGGCAGCTTACAGCCCAAAGACCAAGGCTGTGATGATGGCTCATTCTTTGGGTAATCCTTTCAATCTGAAAGCTGTGTTGGCTTTCTGTGAGAAGCATAACCTTTGGCTTATTGAGGATAACTGTGATGCCCTTGGTTCTGAGTATACCATTGATGGTGTGACCAAGAAGACCGGCACCTGGGGCCACATTGGTACCAGCAGTTTCTATCCTCCTCACCACATGACTATGGGCGAAGGTGGAGCTGTCTATACCAATGACCCGTTGCTGAACAAGATTACACTTTCTTTCCGTGACTGGGGACGTGACTGCTGGTGTGCATCAGGCGTAGATAATACATGCCGCATGCGTTTCACTGGTCAGTTTGGAGAACTACCCCAGGGTTATGACCACAAGTATGTTTACAGTCACTTTGGTTTCAATCTAAAGATTACAGATATGCAGGCGGCTGTTGGTTGCGCTCAGTTGGGTAAGCTTGATCAGATTGTGGCTGCTCGACGTGCGAACTATCAGATGTTATATGATGGGCTGAAAGATGTTCCTGGACTGATTCTTCCAGTGGCTGAAGCAAATAGCAATCCTTCTTGGTTTGGTTTCCTGATTGCTGTGAAAGATGATGCAGGGTTTACCCGCAATGAGTTGACTGGTCATCTAGAGCAGAATAAGATTCAGACACGTAACCTCTTCGCCGGTAACTTGATCAAACATCCTTGCTTTGATGAGATGCGTCAGACGGGCGAAGGTTACCGTATTGTCGGTGAGCTGAAGAATACCGACTTTGTGATGACCAATGGCTTCTGGATAGGTGTATTCCCCGGTATGACCAAGGAGATGAACCAGTGGATGATTAAGTGCATTTCCGAGTTCTGTAAACAACACGCCAAATAATATGAATATTGACGTTTTCAATAATTTCTATAAAGGCAAGAAAGTCCTTGTAACCGGCCATACTGGTTTCAAAGGCTCTTGGCTCAGCATCTGGCTTCACGAGTTGGGTGCAGAGGTGGTAGGCGTAGGTCTCGAACCCTACAGTGAGAAAGACAACTTTGTCCTTTCTGGTATAGGCAAGAGGATCAAAGCTGACATCCGTGCAGACATTCGCGACGGAGAGAAGATGAAAGAAATCTTTAAGCAATATCAGCCTGAGATAGTATTCCACCTTGCTGCACAGCCATTGGTACGCCTCAGCTATGAGATTCCCGTTGAGACCTACCAGACCAACGTGATGGGTACCATTAATATCATGGAGGCAATCCGTGCTACTGAGAGTGTCAAGGTAGGCGTAATGATTACCACCGACAAGTGCTACGATAACAAGGAGCAGATGAGGGGTTACAAAGAGGATGACCCATTTGGTGGTTACGACCCGTATAGCAGCAGTAAAGGTGCTTGTGAGATAGCCATTCAGAGTTGGCGCAGGAGTTTCTTTAATCCGGAGGATTATGGCAAGAAACATCACGTAAGCCTTGCCAGTGTTCGTGCCGGTAATGTAATTGGTGGGGGCGACTGGGCCAAAGACCGTATTATTCCTGATTGCATTCGCGCATTGGAGGCTGGAAAGCCCATTGATATCCGCAGTCCGAAGGCAGTCCGCCCTTGGGAGCATGTGTTGGAACCTCTGAGTGGCTACATGTTGCTGGCTCAGAAGATGTGGGAGCATCCTACAGAGTATTGTGAAGGTTGGAACTTTGGACCAGAACAGGAGAGTGTACTGACCGTCTGGGAGGTTGCTTCTGCCATGATCAAGAACTTTGGTTATGGTGAACTCAAAGACGTGTCAGACCCCAATGCTTTGCATGAGGCCAATCTATTAATGCTGGATATTATCAAGGCAAAGAACCGTTTGGGATGGAAACCAAGATTGGATGCCACTCAATGTGCCATTTTAACCTCTGACTGGTATAAACGCTATCAGAAGGAAGATGTTTACAGCATCTGTATTGATGAAATAGAAAGGTTTATACAATGGAAATAATAAAAACTCCATTTGAGGGACTGCTGGTTTTACAGACAGTTCACTTCCAGGACAACCGAGGAGGATTCCAGAAATTATTCAATTTTGATTTCTTCAAGGAGAATGGATTAGATTGTGATTTCAAGGAGTTCTACTATTCTGTGAACAAGGCAAATGTGGTGAGAGGCATGCACTTCCAGACACCTCCTTTTGACCATACAAAAGTAGTTTATGTGAGCAAAGGGCGAATTAGAGATGTGGTTGTGGATATCAGGAAGAACAGCAAAACCTATGGCAAGTGCTTTTCTATTGAGCTTGATGACCAAAAAGGGCAATACTTGTATATACCAAAAGGTTTTGCACATGGATTTGTTTCGTTGGAAGACGGGAGCATTGTGAACTATGCGCAAACCACATGCTATGCCAAGGATAATGACTGTGGAATTGATGCAACATCCATTGGTTTTGATTGGGGCATAGAGAACCCAATCCGCTCTGGTAGAGATTTGACATTCGAGAAGTTAAACGATTTTAATTCACCATTCTGATGAGAATATTAGTAACAGGAGCAACGGGTTTTATTGGTACGAACCTTACCCGTGAACTTAGGAAGAATAACGAATTGTTCATTCTGGGACAATTTGAAGGAGACCCTGAGAAACTTGGATTACCGGGAATCGTAATGACTGATGATATTCAGCGATTAGCAGATTATATCAAGTCCAACGAAATTGAAGGCGTGATCCATCTTGCCTCACTTTATCTGACTGTTCATACCTCTGAGCAGGTCAAAGACTTGGTACTATCTAATGTCTATTTTGGAACTGCTGTGCTGGAAGCTTCCTCTTTGGCTGGTACGGTTAAGTGGTTTTTGAATACAGGTAGTATCTGGCAGAATTATAATGTGAAGGGTACGGCATATAATCCTGTCAATCTTTATGCTGCCACCAAACAGGCTTTCATTGATATGGCTAAGTATTATAGCGATGTGTTTGGAATCCGTTTCTGTACACTTAAGCTTTGTGATACCTATGGACCAAATGATACTCGAAAGAAACTGTTTAAGCTTTTTAAGGATTATTCTGAGAGTGGTGAGGTACTGAAGATGTCGCCTGGTGAGCAGAAAATAGATCTGATTTATATTACGGATATCATTGCTGGTTTTACCCGTCTTGCAGAACTACTGGCATCTGATGAGGAATTAGGAGACGAGTATGTTCTTACATCTGGAAGGCAAATTCCCCTTAAAGAACTGGCACAAATCTTTTGTGATGTGTCTGGCAGAAAGCTCAATATCGAATGGGGCGGTAGACCTTATAGAGATAGAGAGGTAATGGTGCCATGGAAAGGTACGCCTGTTCCTGGTTGGGGAGCAGAAGTAGATGTCGAGAAGGGTATTCTCTCGTTCCTTGAAATGAGCCAAGATAGTTAAATAGGGGTAAATGGATAGTATGGTTTAATAAAAGTGTCAATTCTAATAGATTACCACACAATACAAGAATAAAATATTAAATGGAAAAAGTAACTATCGTATTGACGGTGTATAATAAAGCACCATGGCTGGATCGAACGTTTAATGCATTGATGAACCAAACGTACAAGAATATTGAGATTCTTGTGATTGATAATGCATCAACAGACGATTCCCCCGTCATTATAAAAAGATATGCGGAAATGGATAACCGCATAAGGGTTATTAGAATCGATAAGAATATTGGTCCGTCCAATGGCTTTGCAACAGGCTACCGTAATGCAACAGGTTACTATGTGGGTTCTATTGATGCAGATGATATCATAGAATTAAACTATGTAGAGGCTCTTTACCATGCCATTGATGATGAAAAGGCAGACATGGCAATGTGTGTAAATGACCGAGTCTGGGACGATGGCTATTCAGACCATAAACCATGGCCAAAAGATAACAAAAATATAGTTGATGGAGAATCTGCTAAGTACCTTCCACTTCAACTGCTAGATGAGCTAAATACCAAGTATTTTGGTTTTTATTTCCCTGAGTTGGGAGTAGAGTGGGGTAAACTGTACAGAACAGATTTATTAAGGGAGTACAATCTTGAATATGATAAAGATCTCTGGATTTGGTGTGACCATGTTTTTAATCTTGAAGTGGTTAAACATGTAAATAAATTAGTCTACATAAAAGATACAACATATCATTTTTACCAAGATAATGAGAGTGTAACTCGATTGAAGGGTTATTCCACTCGATTGATGGAGCATTCTGAAGCTGCTCTTACAAAAATGTATGATGCAAGCAAAGATATAGAACTGGATGAAATAGAAGCTGCATTAAATGTCTTTAGATATAGACTGCTGTGGAATGCATATTATTATGCGATCACATATTGGCCAGGGACGATAAAGTTTAAGGATGTTATTGGTGTACTTAATCATATGAATTCTCATCAAGAAATCCAAAAGTTATATAACTCAACGGAACTTCAACTTCTTGATGATAAGAAGATAAAATACTTAAGAATGTTCCGGGATAAAAAGCATATTCTGGCACTTTCTTTATATCTTAATGCAAGGCGGATAACTGCTAATATCTTGCGGAGAATAGGAATTAAAAAAACGAGATAATATGAACATCGCAATTATTTTATCAGGTGGCGTGGGTACGCGCATGGGAGCCAATATCCCTAAACAGTATATTGAGGTATGTGGTAAACCTGTTATTTATTACAGCCTTATTAAGTTTGTGGAAAATGGATCAATTGATGCTTACATCATTGCTCTTGACAACCAATGGAAAGAGTATGTTGAGGGCTTTGTGTCCACTATGAACATTAATAAACCGTTGTTCTATTCAGAACCCGGTGAAACACGAGAGCACACTATTTACAATGCGCTTAAATGTGCGAGGGCAAATGGCTATGCAGATGATGACATTGTGATTATTCACGATGCTGTGCGCCCGATGGTGTCGAAAGAAGTTATTGATGACTGCCTTGCAGGTTGCAAAAACTATGATGCAGCTATTGCTGTCATTGACGTGAAAGATACTATTTATCAGAGCGTGGCAGATAATTGCATTACGGATGTACCTAACCGCAGTACACTTCATGCTGGACAGACCCCAGAGGCGTTTAAACTAGGCAAATATTTGAAGATTCACGACGAGAGAACATACGAAGAAATATGTGCTGTTACTGGAGGAGCTCAGTTCGCGGCCAACTGTGGCCTAAAGGTTTATCTTTCTAAAGGTGCAGAAATCAATTTTAAATTGACGACACCGGAAGATCTTCAGCGTTTTGAACAAATTATAAAAAATAATCGGTAATGGAGAATATTGTTGTCAAGAATGATATCGGCTTCTTTGTTGAGCACGTCCCTTTCCTTGATAAAATAAGAAACAGATCGTTCCTAGTGACTGGAGCAACAGGACTTATCGGTTCAACTTTAATTAAATGTTTGCTAGCAACAAATGAAAAATATGATGCCAATATCAAGATTGTTGCGATGGCAAGGAATCAAGAAAAGGCGAATGACATCTTTGGCGAGAGTCCTATACAATGGATATACCAGGATATGACACAGCCTCTTTATGGAGTTGGTATCACGATTGATTATATTGTTCATTGTGCCAACTCAACATCATCTAAGTTCTATGTTGAGCATCCCGTAGAGAATATTAATACGGCATATTTAGGCACAAACAACATCCTTCAATTTGCTAAGGATAATAACGTCAAGAGCGTGGTGTATCTCTCGTCTCTGGAAAGTTATGGAACCGTGGATGATGATAAGGAGATAACAGAGGATATGATGGGTTATATCACTCCGACAGATGTGCGTAGTAGCTATTCCTTGGGAAAACGAGCAACAGAATGTCTCTGCCATTGCTACGCAAAGGAGTATGGCGTGCCGATTAAGATGGCTCGCCTTACACAGACTTTTGGAGCAGGTGTGTCGCTTGAAGACAATCGCGTTTTTGCGCAGTTTGCCAAGAGTATCATTAAAGGTGAGGACATTATTCTTCATACCAAGGGTGAGTCTGCCAAACCTTACTGTTATACCATTGATTGTATATGTGCAATTCTTTACATGTTGATGGCAGGTGTAGATGGCGAGGCATATAATGTGGCAAATTCTGAAACATATATTTCCATCTTTGATATGGCGAAGTTCCTGGTGGAGAATTTCAATCCTAAATGCAAGGCGAAAATAGAATTGAATGACAATATGGGTTATGCGCCAGTTACGCACCTAAACCTGAATACCGATAAACTTAAAGCATTGGGATGGACTCCATATTATGGATTAAAGGAGATGTATAGGCAATTAATTAATTATTATAAATCTGTTTTGTAATGGAAGGTAAGGGTAAGCTGTCTGTGTCGATGATGTGCGCAGACCTGATGAATATAACACGGGATGTAAGAATCCTAGAGGAGAATGGAGTAGACTATCTTCACATTGATATTATGGATGGAGCGTTCGTCCCTAATCTTACTTTTGGGCCGGATTTTGTAAACGCTCTTCGCAAAACGACATCAATACCTCTTGATATTCATCTTCTTATGGAGCATCCGAGAGTGATAATTCGTTCCATGAATATCCAAGAAGGCGATATTGTTACAATTCATAGTGAGTGCAAAGAGAGCATTATGGAGAATGTGGCTTTTATCAAACAAAAAGGAGCAAAGTTTGGGCTGGCTCTGAATCCTGATACATCTATTGAGGAAGTTAAAAAATATTTACCTTATGTAGATGTTATATTATTGATGCTCATTGTTCCTGGCTTTGCTGGTAGTACCATGATTCACGGTATGATGGAGAAAGTTGGTGAGACAAAGGAGTATCTTTTAAGTAAAAAATACGACAATATTGAGATTAGTGTTGACGGAAGTGTTAGTTGTGAACGCGCTAATTACATGCGTCAACATGGGGCTTCTATCTTTGTTGGTGGCACAGCTGGCATCTTTAGAAAAGGAATGGAGCTGAAAGATACAATTAAAACATTTAAGGAAAATATAAAATGAGCAAAATTGGATTGTTAGTGTCGGGACCACTTGCACCCCAAAAAAACATTGGTGACTATATACAAAGCCTTGCTGCAAAACAATATAGTGAAGATTATTCTTGTTTTGTGGAGAAAGAGGAATTAAGTCAATTTGATAGCCATGAGAAGACTAAAGTAATAATGAATGGCTGGTATATGAGACGTCCGGAAAATTGGCCTCCATCCGATTCAATTATCCCATTATTAACGTCCATCCATATTTCGCCACTTTGTGCAGAAAAAATGTTAACTAAAGAAGGCGTGGATTATTTAAAGAAGTATGGTCCCGTTGGCTGTAGAGACCTAGGAACTAAAGATATTTTGGATAAAGCAGGTGTACCATGCTTTTTTTCAGGTTGCTTGACATTAACGTTAGGAAGGAAATATATGTTTAATGGTAAAAGAAAAGGTGTCATCTTTGTAGATCCATATGTTCCTCCTTTTAGATACCAGGTAAATGGTCGTAACAATTATTATTGGGGTAATTTAATTAAAGCATGTTGGTTTTATATATCAAATAAAGCAAAGGTTGATAAGGTGTATAGCCTTGGTGAGAAGATGTTTGTGTCTTCACAAAAATGGGCTAAGATATTGCGTGCAAGTTTGTTTTATCACTATTATTCTAAGATATTTGATGATAATGTATTGATGGGAGCAGAATATATCACTCATGCATATCCGGTTGAAAATGATGACAATGATAATTCTTTGCTTTTGAAAGCAGAGAAATTGCTTCATAAGTATTCTAGAGCTGAATTGGTTGTAACGACAAGAATTCATTGCGGCTTACCTTGTCTAGGGTTGAATACTCCAGTTATTTTTGTTTGGAATCAAGACTTGTCTTCAAAATCAATTAAACTTAATGCTCCAGGTCGTTTGGAAGGATTATTAGAATTATTTAGGGTTATAACGTTTAATAATAATAAATTCGTTACTGATGACGAGGAAATTAGAATTATGTTAAAGTCTATGAATTTATCTAATTTTAAAAACAAAGCTCTATGGCAAAATTATGCAAAGAAATTAGTTGATATGTGTGATAGCTTTGTAAAACAATAATGTGATAGGACAAATTACTCTTTATTGAACGATTGAAGTGCAAATTTATATGTTGCAGATTCTAAATAAGATAAAAATAAGTCAGATTTGCATTTGGGGCTTAGTACTTAGACTTCTGATGTTATTCATAGTCTTTTCATTTAGTGAGAGCTTATCTAAAGGGTTTCTTGGTTCTGATATTTATGAAAGAGATGATCTAAGGTATATTGAGGCTGGAAAGTTATATATGAATAGTGCTAAGGGTATAATTGATTATAATGCTCTAGAATCTGCCTTGGATACTATAGAAACTTTTGGAACGCATGATCACGGAATTGAACTATGGTATTGGATAGTTAGTATCCTTATGTACTTATTTCATAGTGTGGTCTTCATACAATTACTTAATATCCTCTTTGCAGTTGTATCGATAAGGTGTATTTATGATATTTGTTGTTATATTTATAATAACCGAATAGCCAAGTTAGCAGCAGCACTATATGCATTTCTTCCATACCCAATAATTTTTTGCTGTTTTCTATATAAAGACCAATTTTATACTATGTTGACCCTGCTCCTGTTCCGTAGAGCATTTCAATGTGCGGGACATATTAAAGTATGGGATATCATTTACCTATTGGTTGGCTTATATCTCTCCCTGCTTACAAGAATGGGTGTCGCTGTCATCCTATTCGCCTTAATCATGGTTATTATTTACAAACAGGGTGGGTATGTAGTCAGTATGGTTAAAATTTTAATAGGAGTGTTACTCTTTGTGGCTGCGGTGAGTTTAGCTGTTTATTTGTCATGGGACACACTTTTAAGCAAAGTTAATCACTTTTTCTTAACAGAATATGAACTTAGTAACTCAACAATAGATATGGTGGTAATTAGATCTCCTTTACAGTTGTATAAATATCCCTTTGCTTATCTATTTGCACTTATTCAACCTTTAAACACAAGATTAACATTTGAAACTTGGTATGACTTAGCAGGAATTCTTAATTATGTAATATTGCCAATAGCTATAGGAAATGTTTTATATTTAGTGGATTATAAGATAAAGAAAGATTATTTATTTTGGTTAATCCATATTTTATATCTACTTGTTATTTTGACATCATTAGGTATTACAAGGCATCAATATTTCCTTCAGCCTTTTATGATGATATTATTTGCTTGTTTTTATTATAGAACGAAAAATAGAATTTGGTTAAAAATCACTTCGCTTTCTACCATTGCTGTTTCTTCGGTTTTATTGCTTGTTGTGATATTCAAATAAAAAAACTATGGTTTTGATTATTAGATATTTAAGTATAGTTATTATAGGCCAGTTGTTAAGATTATTCTTTTCATTATACAAAATTAATAAAAGGACAATTGTTTTTATAAGTTTTGGCGGAGAGAAGATTGCTTGTAATCCATATTATTTGTATCAATATCTTATTTGCAATCGTTGTAATTTTCAATATGTATGGGTGGTCAATGGGGATTATGACAAAAATAGAATTCCAAAGGGAAAAGTCATCCATAGTCATGGGTTTGAGTATTATAAAGAAATGTTTACGGCAGGTTTTATTGTCACTAATGATAGATTACCATCAGAATTGAGATTTAGAAAAAAACAGACATTGATTAATACGTGGCATGGTGGAGGAGCCTTTAAAAGAACCTTTGGTTATCCTAATGGTATAAAAAAGTGGTATTCTGATAAAACTACGCAACTCGATTCTTCTCGAACATCGATATTCTTGTCATCAAGTAAGGTATGGAGTAATGTTATTGCACGAGATTCCTTTCATTACAAAGGCGAAATACTCGAATCTGGATTTCCACGAAATGATATTTTCTTAAAAAAAGAGAAACAAAACCTTACTGCAATAAAAACTATTATTGGTGTATCGGATGATGTTGATATTTTGCTTTATGCCCCAACCCATAGAGGTTCAAATTTAAAAGCATCCACCATTATCCACAAATATCCCATAGACTTAAAACTAATATGTAGTGCTTGGGAGAAAAAATATGGGAAAAAGTGTGTTGTCTTATTCAGAGGACACCATGCAATGAAAGAAAAAAATTCATTTGAAAATGTAATTGATGTTTCAAATTACCCTGATATGCAGGAATTGATATTGGTATCTTCTATGTTAATAACAGACTATTCTTCATGTATGTGGGATTATGCGCTTACATATAAACCTTGTTATATATATGCACCAGATTTTGACGAGTACCTTAAAGAGCCAGGATTTGAGTCTGATTACACAAAGTGGCCTTTTATTATTAGTAAAACAAATGAAGAACTAAGTAATAGTATTGAGCAATTTGAACAGGATTCCTATACAAGAGCTGTAGATGATTATCTAACATCTTATGGGTCATATGACCATGGGAATGCATCAGAAATTGTTAGGAGAAGGATTGAAGAAATAGCAGGTTAAAGGTATGTTTAAACTATTACAAATAGATAGTTGTTTGAATATGCTCTCTACAGGCCGAATATCTGAGAGCATTGGCAAAAGAGCAATTGACAGAGGATGGGAAGCATACATAATACATGGTGCAAGGTACAAAAGACCTGGTTCGTGTATGAAAACCATTCAAGCAGAAAGTAAATATGGCGAATATGCTCATTATGTAGAAGGGCTATTTTTTGATAATCATGGTTTATCTTCCAGATTCTCAACAAATAAAATAATAAAGGAAATTAAAGAGATTAACCCAGACATCATTCAATTACATTGCATTCACGGATATTATCTTAACTACAAGTTGCTTTTTGAGTATTTGAATACTACAAATATTCCTGTTGTATGGACATTTCATGATTGTTGGTCTTTTACAGGTCATTGTTCACACTTCGTGATGGCAGAGTGTGATAAGTGGAAAACCGGATGTTTTAAATGTCCTTTAAAAGGAGATTATCCAAAATCATTTGTAGATTTCTCCCGTAGAAATTATGAATTAAAGAAGCGCCTATTTACTGCCAAAAAAAGCCTAACTATTGTAACAGTTAGTAAATGGCTGGAAAGTTTGACTAGACAATCATTTTTTTCTGAAAAAGAAATAACAACGATTTATAACGGTGTGGATACAGGGGTGTTTCATAATGTAAATAGTGATGCACTACGAAAATCCAAGCATTTAGAGAATAAACACGTATTAGTGGCGGCTGCATCTTCCTGGAATAAATATAAAGGGTTAGAAGATTATATTAAATTAAGCGAGCGACTTCCGGAAAATACATCTATTATATTAATAGGATTAACGAAGGAACAAATAAAAATGATGCCACCAAAAATTATTGGCATAGAAAGGACTAATTCAGCGGAAGATCTAGCAAGTTATTATTCAATGGCTGATATAGTCATGAATCTATCCTATGCTGAAACATTTGGTCTAACTACTGTTGAAGGGATGGCATGTGGAACACCTGGCATCGTCTATAATACGACAGCAAGTCCAGAACTAATTACACCCGATACAGGAATTGTTGTTGAGACAGGCTTAATAAACAATGTAATCAATGCGATTAATTTGATATTGGAGAAGGGAAAGAATCATTACTCTGGAGCTTGTATAAAAAGAGCTAAAAATGTTTTTGATAGAGAAGATAGATTTGAAGATTATATGAAGCTATATGAAAGATTATTGAATTTATAATAGTAATACAACCGAAGGAAACCCCCTGTTTTATCTTTTTAGTGGCAGGTCCGGAGGTATAAACTTTAATAACAAAAAAAGAAAAAAATGAAGAAAGAGAGAGAGTACCAACGATGTACTCAGTGTGTAATGGATACCACGGATTCGAAGATTACCTTTGATGAACATGGAGTATGTGATCATTGCAGAAACTTTGAACACAACATCAAACCTTATTGGAAACCCCAAGAAAACAGGTTTGATGAATTAGAGAAATTGGCAGCAAAAATACGCAAAGCCGGGAAAGGACATGATTATGATTGCATCCTTGGATTGAGCGGAGGTGCAGACAGCAGTTATCTGGCTTATATTGCCAAGGAAGTTATGCATTTGCGTCCGCTTGTGTTTGTAGTGGATACTGGATGGAACCTGAATGTGGCGGTTGAAAACATCGAAAAGATTGTCAAGGGTCTCGACTTGGACATGTACACAGAAGTCATTAATTGGAAGGAGATGGCAGATTTACAGCTGTCATTTTTCAAGGCGTCAATATCGCATCAGGATTTTCCACAAGACCATGCCATTTTCGCAGGTTTGTATAACTATGCTACCAAGCATCATATCAAATATGTATTGACGGGATCTAATAATGCAACAGAGTTTATTCGCCCACCATTGGAGTGGATTTATATGAACGACTTGCGAATGGCTTTGGATATTCACAAGAAATATGGTAAGGTCGAATTGAAGACGTTCCCTCAATGTAGCATATGGAAGTATCGAATATGGTACCATTATTTTCTTGGGATGACCCGCGTATATCCTTTAGATTACGTGGTGTATGACAAAGCCAAAGCGGAGGAATTGCTTCACGAAAAATACGGTTGGACCAAGTATGCTAACAAGCATTATGAAAATGTGTTTACACGATTCTTTGAGGGGTATTATCTGCCCCATAAATTTGGTTTCGATACGAGGAAAAATGTTTTAAGTAATGAAATACTTGTAGGCACAAAAACTCGGGACGAAGCATTGAAAATACTTGAGCAACCACCTTATGACCCAGATCAAGCAGAACTGGATAAAGCATATATTGCAAAAAAATTGGGCGTGACGACCGAGGAATTTGAAGCAATAATAGACAGACCAAATAAAACGCATGAAGATTATAAAAATTCTATTTGGATGATGAAAATCTCTGTTGCCTTATGTCGTTTGTTTGGAATTGAGAATCGAAATTTAAGGTAAGATGGTAGCGATAGTAGATTACGGATTAGGCAATCTGGGTTCGATTGCCAATATGCTGAAGGTAATTGGCGAAAAGTCAGTCATAACAGCAGATAAGGATAAGATAGCGCAAGCAGACAGAATCATACTCCCTGGTGTAGGTGCATTTGATGCCGGTATGTCAAAACTGGCAGAAACTGGATTGGTGGATTTCATTAAGGAACAAGCCTTGAAGGAAAAGAAACCTATTTTGGGTATCTGTTTGGGTATGCAGTTGCTTGGAAGAAAAAGCGAAGAGGGAAGTCTTGAAGGACTTAACCTGATTCCATTTGAGTCGGTTCGTTTCCAATTGAATGACACCAACCTTCGTGTGCCTCATATGGGATGGGATATTGTAGAGTTCCAACAGAAGAGTCCTTTGCTTGAAGGCTTGAATGTAAGACAACGTTACTACTTTGTACATTCCTATCATGCCAAATGCGATAGCAAAGAGAATGTTCTGATGACTTGCGACTATGGTTACGAGTTTGCTTGTGCTGTGGTTCGGGATAATATCTATGGCGTACAGTTTCACCCAGAGAAGAGTCATGACTTTGGAATGGCTTTGCTCGAAAATTTTGTAAGGAGGTGCTAGTATGTTTACAAGACCTAGAATTATTCCCGTCTTGTTGATAGACGATAGAGACTGCATTAAGACTGTGCAGTTTGGAGAGCGCACCTACTTGGGTGATGTGGTGAATGCCGTCAAGATCTTCAACCGTAAGGGCATTGATGAGCTGGCTATCCTGGATATTGGTGCCACCAAGAATAATAGAGAGCCTGATTTTGAACTACTGAAAGATATCGCTAGCGAAGCCTTTATGCCATTGAGTTGTGGCGGTGGTGTAACCACTATTGAACAGGTTCACCAGTTGTTGGCTATTGGTTATGAGAAGGTGGTTATCAATACAGGACTAATCAAGAACCCAAATATGGTTCGTGAAGCCGTAAGGCTGTATGGAAGTCAGAGTATTGTTGCTTCTATTGATGCTAAGATTGTTGATGGAGATTACAAATGTGTGATTTGTGACGGTCTGGAAGTAATCAATAAACATCCTCGTGATTTGGCTATTGAGGCTGAGCAGATGGGTTGTGGTGAGATTATTATCAACAGTATTGATCTTGATGGTATGATGCAAGGTTATGACTTGAAATTGGTCAAGATGATTGCTGATGCTGTCAAGGTTCCCGTAACTGCTATTGGTGGTGCTGGTGGTATCAAAGATTTGAAGCAAGTCATTCAAGAGGCTGGAGCACATGCGGCTGCAGGTGGTAGTATGTTTGTGTTCTATGGTAGATTGAGAGCAGTATTGATTACAGCACCAAGTGAGAAAGAACTTACTGAAGCTGGTGTTTATCATGAATAATTAATAGAAAATAATAAAGTACATTTATATGAAAAATAATGAAATCAAAGTGTGTAAGCGCTGTGTAATGAACACAACCGACACCAATCTGGTGTTAGATGAAAATGGTGTATGCGAAAGATGCCATGATTTTGAAGAACGCATTCTTCCTTGGTGGAATCATGGTAATGGTCATGAAGAAGAATTGAAGAAGCTCATTGCTGATATAAAGAAAAGCGGTGAGGGTAAGGATTATGACTGTTTGCTCGGTCTTAGTGGAGGTCTGGACAGTAGTTATATGGCACACCTTGCAGTGAAGGAATGGGGCCTTCGACCTTTCATTTTTCATATAGATGCAGGCTGGGATCTTCCTGTGACGGTCGAAAATCTGAAAAAAATGGAAGCAAAAATGGGAGTTGAATTCCATAATTATAAAATGGATTGGGAGGAAATGCGTCAAATGCAAATAGCATTTTTCAAGGCCGGCATTGGATTAGATGTGCCTCAAGACCATGCTTTTGTTGCGTTAGTTGATCACTATGCAGACAAAATGGGCGTTAAATATATTTTAAATGGCTATAATGTTGCTACTGAAGCTGTTGCTGATCCTGAATCGTGGGCTTCGGGCTATCAAACTGCAGATAACTCCTTTGTAAAGGATGTTCTCAGGAAGAATGGATGCCCCATCCCCAAACATTATGTGTGGACATCTGGTTTTAAGCATAAGTTTTGGCTGACATACGTGAAAGGGGTCAAGACTGTTCAGCCTCTGAACCTAATCCCGCTTACTAAGAAGCAGATGGTAGAGACACTTGCTAAAGAATATGGATATGAGGCATATGGCCAAAAGCATTTTGAAGATGAGATTACAAAGTTTGTTGAGGGTTATTGGAATCCCAAACGTTATGGTCAGGACATCCGTATGGCATGGAACTCAAGCCTTATCATGACGGGACAGATGTCACGTGAGGAAGCTTTGAAACAAATGGAACAGCCACCCTTGACAGATGAGGAAGGCCGGAAGATGTTTAAGGCTATTGCCAAGAAGCTTCAGATAAGCGAAGAGGAACTACAATCATACTTTGATAAAGGTTACGATGGTCGTAAATATCGTAGTAATGCATGGGCTTACAAACTAGGTATTAAAATCTATACGATGTTAGGACTTGATCATAGAATAAGAAAATAATGTTTTTTAGTAAGTTGGTGCACAGGTGGAACTATAAGAGTTTGCAGTTCAATACTGCCACCAACTACAAAAATTACAATATAATGGGGTATAGTTCGGTTTATAACAAAGTAATTAAACCCATAATAGGGTTTATTCTGGCATTCGTTCTCCTTTTGATACTATGGCCATTTTATTTAGTGATTGCAATAGCCATTGCAGTTGAAAGTGGTCTCCCGGTAATATATAAGCCATTACGTGGTGGTTATAAGCAGAAGCCGTTCCATATCTATAAGTTTCGCTCAATGGTGAAAAATGCAGATAAGATAGGTGGCGGTACAACGGCTTTACACGACCCGCGCATTACTAAAGTAGGTAACTTCCTTCGTAAGACAAAGTTGGATGAAATACCTCAGTTGTTTAACATCCTGCGTGGGAACATGAGCTTTATTGGTCCTCGACCAGAACTTCTGCAATATACGGATAAATATGAAGGAGAGGAAAAATTGATTCAAGAAGTACGCCCAGGTATTACCGATTTTAGTTCAATCGAATTCATTAATTTGGATGAGATTGTTGGTCAGGGTAACGCTGATGAGATGTACGAGAAGTATGTTTTGAAGAAGAAGAATCAACTTAGAATTAAATATGCGAAGGAAGTGTCTTTTACTACCGACGTAACGCTATTTGCAAAAACAGTATGGCGTGTAGTAGAAAAGGCTCTTTCTTTCATCATACTAAAAAAACATAGATAAAAAATATGGAATATGTGACGTTGAAGAATTCTGATTTAAAGGTTTCCCGCCTTTGCATGGGAGGCTGCCCTATGGGGGGCTATGGTTGGGGTGATGTGCAAGAACAGGAGTTGATAGATGCTGTTCACACATGCCTTGACAAGGGTGTCAACTTCTTTGATACCTCTGACACCTACGGCTTGGGACAATCAGAAAGGACATTGTCAAAGGCACTTGGTGAACACCGAAAAGATGTCGTCATTCAGACAAAATTTGGGGTGAGATATGCAAACGGAGGGTCAACGTTTGATAACTCTCCGGCTTATATTGAAGAGGCATTAGATAAGAGTCTCAGAAACCTAAATACCGATTATGTGGATGTGTATGTCATTCATTATCGTGATGGTAAGACACCTATCGAAGACGTTGTCGGAAAGTTGGAGGATCTGAAACGACAAGGTAAAATACGCTACTTTGGTTTGTCTAATTATCATGGTGATGAAGTAAAAGAACTTTTGCCATTTAAGGATAAGTTTGTGTGCTGTCAGGATGAGTATTCTTTAGCTTGCAGGAAAAATGAGAAAGATCTACTGACCTTGAGCGAGGAATATGGTTTTTCTCCTTTAACCTGGGGAAGCCTTGGACAAGGAATCTTGACGGGTAAATATACAAAGGATGCTTTGTTTGCCAGCAATGACCGCCGTAGCAGAGATATCTATGTAAACTTCCACGGGGATAAACTGCTGAAGAACTTAGAAATAGTTGAGGCCATGAGACCTATAGCAGAAGCACATCATGTTTCTGTTGCAGCAGTCGCTATAAGGTTTATCATGGATAAACTAAAGGATTCTGTAGTCTTGGTTGGTGCAAAACGTCCTGCCCAGGTACTTGGGAATGTGGAGGCTGTTGACTGGCAACTGACCGATGAAGAATTAGAATTATTGGATATGATTTCAAAGGACTAATATAATTATATATGAAACATACAAGTGAACAATTAGCATGGCTCATTAGACGACATGGTGTAGAAATGACTCATCTGAGTGGTGGCAGTCATTTGGGCGCTATCTTGTCTGTAGCGGATATTGTAGCTACATTATATACAGATGTGCTACATTATGATTCGAAGAATCCCCAATGGGAGGGTAGGGACAGGTTTATCCTGAGTAAAGGACATGCGGGTGCTTCAATTTATGCAGCACTGGCAGAATCAGGATTCTTCCCAGTGGAGGAATTGAAAACACACTATCAGAATGGTAGTCGCCTTTCTGGTCACGTATCTCACCATCTGCCTGGAGTGGATTTTTCTACAGGTTCTTTAGGGCACGGACTTGGTGCTGCGGCAGGTATTGCTTACGCTTTGAAAAAAGATGGAAGAAAAGAACGCTCGTTCGTGGTACTTGGTGATGGCGAGTGTAACGAAGGTTCAGTTTGGGAGGCTGCATTGTTCGCGAACCATTTCCGTTTGAACAATCTCTGTGCTATCGTTGATCATAACCACATGCAGAGCCTGGACTTCAATGAGAATACATTGGAGATAGAAGACTTCGCATCTAAGTGGAAAGCATTTGGATGGAATGTGATAGAGATTAACGGTAATAATCATCAGGAATTAAAAGCTGCATTCAAGCAGTTTGAAGAGAACTCAGAAAAAGAGCCTCACAAGCCAACAGTGATTATAGCTAATACCATCAAGGGTTATGGCATTCCATTTATGCAGAACGATATTCTGTGGCACTATCGTTTCCCACATGACGGATGGGAATACGACATGGCCGTAACAGAATTGCATAAAATTAAGCCTGAAGGTTGCATAGATCCCTATACTCCAAATGGTATTGAAAATCCTGTTCTTCCGACTGATAAGGATGACATCTATAATGATCATACCTTCTCATATACGTGGAATACCTCATATCCCGAGAAGATGAGAAGGGTGGATGCTAAGATTGGAACGACTGAAAAAGTACATAACGTTTAAAATATGAGAGATACATTTGTAAGAACTTTGGTGCAGTTGGCCAAAGAAGATAAAAATATAGAATTGGTAACTGGCGACCTCGGCTTTGGCGTGTTGAAGCCATTCTGGGAGCAGTGTCCAGACCAGTTTACGAATGCCGGTATTGCCGAGCAGAATATGACCAGTGTTGCTGCGGGTATGGCACTGACTGGTAAGAATGTGTTCACGTACAGTATTGGTAACTTCCCGACATTGCGTTGTATTGAGCAAGTCCGTAATGATTGTGCTTATCATCATGCTAAAGTAAAAGTTGTTTGTATTGGTGGTGGTTTTGTGTATGGTTCTCTTGGTATGAGTCATCAGGCAACGGAAGATATCGCAATACTTAGAGCCTTGCCGGATGTCGTTGTGCTTGCCCCTGCAGATTTGGTAGAGGCAGAGGAATGCACAAAGGCTCTTGCTAAATACGAAGGAACTGCATACCTGCGTTTAGGACGTGGTGGTGAAAAGCGTATTCACGACCATATTGATGACTTCCAGATAGGTAAGGCTATCAAGGTACATGATGGAGGGAAAGTGGCCATCTTCTCAACAGGTGCTATATTTGAGGAGGTAAGCATTACTGAGAGCATATTGAATGAGAAGGGTATCACACCGGCTGTTTATACATTCCCTACTGTGAAACCAATTGATAAGGATACCATCTTAGAGTGCGCTTCCAAGTTTGATTTGATTGCTACTTGTGAGGAACATAATTACATAGGTGGCTTTGGTAGTGCTGTTGCAGAAGTGTTGGCAGAATTGCAGCAACACGCAAGATTACTTAGAGTTGGCCTTCATGATGAGTATTCTGTAAGAGTGGGTAATCAACATTATCTGAGAGAACAATATGGTTTGGATGGCGAATCTATAGCCAAACAGATACTTTCAAACATTTAGATAGAAAGGATATGAAGGTCTTATTTTTGACATCGGTATATAACTTTAATGACAAGGGCAATTTAAATGTTGATTTGATAGACACGATTGCTGCACATGGTCACGAAGTGACTGTTATTACACCGAAAGAAAGGAAATACCATTTGCCAGAAAAAATAGAACACCAGGGGAATATAACGACTCTCCAGTTCAAGTGTTTGAATTTTAGAGGAAAAGTCAACGCAATAGAAAAAGGTATTTCAACACTTTCTCTGGGGTACTTGTATTTACATGCAATTAAAAAGTACTTTAAGGGTGTCCCGTATGATATGGTTATTTATACTACATTACCCATTACATATAAACCAGTGTTAAAGTACTTAAAGCGTAAATACGGAACCTATTGTTACCTTCAGCAAAAGGATTTCTTCCCACAGAGTGCTGTTGATTTAGGTATGCTTAGTAAGGAATCGTTGCCATACAAGCTGTTTAGACATATTGAGAAAGGGCTTTTTAAAGCATCTGATAAAATTGGACTAATGTCTCAAAGAAATGTTGAGTACATTATAAAAGAAAACCCATATCTGCCATCAAATATCGCTGAAGTATGCCCCAATGGTATAGTACCTACCCCGCATGACATCGTACTAAAACGGAAGGAAAATAATGCCAAGATGAGGGAGAAACTAGGTATTCCAAAAGAGGCAGTTGTTTTTCTGTATGGTGGTAACATAAGTAGAGCCCAGGGTATTGAGTTCATAGAATGTATGTTTACTAAGTTGGCAGAGAATCCTGTACCAAATACATATTTTATGATGATTGGAAGTGGTAATGGGTATGAGCCACTGAAGAAGCATGTGGAATCATTAGGTATTAAAAATGTGCAGTTTATAGAATTACTTCCTAAGAATGAGTTTGATGAAATACTCGTTGTGGCTGACGTTGGTATGGTATTCCTTGATCATCGTTTTACGATTGCCAATATCCCTTCAAGGATTCTTGCTCATATGGATATGGAGCAGGCTGTGATTACTGCTACAGATAGTTACACGGATTATAAAGAGTTGATTGAGGATAATCATCTAGGGTTATGGTGTGAGTCCAATGATGCTGATGCAATGATTATTAATATAAAGAAACTGACCGAGGATAAGGTTTTTAGGGAGAACTGCGCGAAGAATGCAAGGCAATATTTGGAGAAAGAGAATACTGCTGAGGTAGCCTATTCAGTGATAGAGAAGAGCTATAATGAGTGGAAAGCGAAGTTATCATGAGGAATGATATAAGAGAGGCTTTTTTAGCATTATTGAAGCTCGGAATATCTCATCGTGCAGAACCTCTGCTAGACAGTGATGAATGGGATGAAATACGAACGTTAGCAGAAAAGCAGGGGCTTTCAGCGGTTATTTTAGATGGAGTTGAAAGTTTACCTGAAAGTAAGCGTCCCTGTAAAGAAACCTTACTTGAGTGGATAGGCGAAGTTCTTCAAGGGTATGAATATCGTTATGGTCTTTACCGGCGTGCGCTATGTGAATTATCAGGATTCTACAATAGTCACGGATGCAAGATGATGGCTCTTAAGGGCTATGCCTGTAGTTTGGATTGGCCCAAACCAGAACATAGACCATGTGGTGATATTGATATATGGCTGTTTGGGAAGCAGAAAGTAGCGGATGCTGAATTAGCTAAAGAAAAGGGGATAAAGATTGATGATAGCCATGAGCATCACACGGTCTTTTACTGGTGTGACTTTATGGTGGAAAACCACTATGATTTTATTGATATTCATCATCGGAAATCAAGTTCTCAATTGGAGTCCATATTAAAGGAATTGGGGAAAGATGATACACATACCATTGAGGTAAATGACGAAAAAATATATGTCCCTTCGCCTAATCTGCACGCCCTCTTCTTACTAAGGCATTGCATGGAACATTTTGCATCAACAGAGCTTACGTTACGTCAATTGCTCGACTGGGCATTCTTTATTGAAAAGCATGGAAAAGGAGTTGACTGGGATTGGTTAGAGGGCGTTTTGGAGGAATTTGGAATGTCTCCTGCGTACAACATTTTTTATGCTATATGTGTTGAAGATTTGGGCTTTGAATCCACTCTCTTTCATCAGGTGCAATTTAATCCTTTCTTAAAAGAACGAGTTTTAAATGATATTCTTTCCCCTGAATTTGCAGGCGAAGAGCCCAAAGCCCTTATTCCACGTATGATTTTTAAGTATCGTCGTTGGAAAGCAAATGGATGGAAGAATGAATTGTGCTTTAAAGAAAGTATGTGGAGCGCATTTTGGAGTGGAGTATGGGGCCATATGCTAAAGCCAAGTCAAATATGATAGTCAACTTAAATATACGTTTAAGAGAGTTTTTAGAGAGTGAGGCAAGATCTTGCTCCATGGACTTCGGATGTGTTACACCTCTGTATGTGTATAGGATGTGGGGTGGTACTGTGGCTATAGAAGATATTGCGGCTGGATTAAAGGAAATAAAGAATGGTTGTAGATAATAAGATACTGGACGAATTAACAGCCAAAGCGAAAGAAAGCCCTAGGCTTCGTATGGCAATGGACCTGCGAAATACCCCCGAAGACCATAGCCAAAGGATGCTCAATGGTTTGGAGCCAGGAACTGTTATGCCCATTCACAGGCACCATGCATCTTCTGAAACGGTGGTAGTCCTGAGAGGCAAAATAAAGTGGTTTTTTTATGATGAAAATGGTCTAGAGACTGAAAGAGTCCTTCTTGATGCAAGTGGTAACGTACGGATGTTGAATGTGGAGAAAGATAGATGGCATTCATTGGTTTGCTTGGAGTCCGGTTCTGTATTGTTTGAGACGAAGGATGGGCCGTATCATCCGTTGGAAGAGGATGAAATTATGAACTTAAAATAAATAAAGAATAATTATGGCAAAGTTTAAAGATAATGGTAAGTTAAAGCTTCTTATCATCGTAGGCACAAGGCCGGAGATCATCCGCCTTGCTGCAGTGATTAACGAGTGCCGCAAGTATTTTGATACATTGCTGGCGCATACCGGTCAGAACTACGACTACAATCTGAATGGTGTGTTCTTCAAAGACCTGAAGTTGGCAGATCCTGACGTGTATATGGAAGCTGTGGGCAATGACCTGGGCGAGACTATGGGTAACATCATTGCCAAGAGCTACCAGTTGATGGTGGAGGTAAAACCGGATGCGGTTCTTGTTCTTGGTGACACCAACAGCTGCCTGAGCGTTATTGGTGCTAAGCGCCTGCATATCCCCATCTTCCATATGGAGGCTGGCAACCGCTGCAAGGATGAGTGCTTGCCCGAGGAGACAAACCGCAGGATTGTAGATATCATTTCTGACGTAAATATGGCTTATAGTGAGCACGCCCGCAGGTATCTGGCTGACACCGGTCTGCCCAAGGAACGCACATACGTAACGGGTTCGCCTATGGCGGAAGTTCTGCACAATAATCTGGCTGAGATTGAGGCCAGTGATATTCACAAACGTCTGGGCTTGGAGAAGGGCAAGTACATCCTTTTGAGCGCTCACCGTGAAGAGAACATTGATACAGAGAAGAACTTCCTTTCGCTGTTTAATGCTATCAATAAGATGGCTGAGAAGTATGATATGCCCATCTTGTATTCTTGCCATCCTCGTAGCCGCAAGCGTTTGGAGGCTTCTGGATTCCAGTTGGATAAGCGCGTGATTCAGCACGAGCCTCTGGGATTCCATGATTATAACTGCCTTCAGATGAATGCATTTGCCGTAGTGAGCGACAGCGGCACACTGCCTGAGGAATCCAGCTTCTTTACCAGTGTTGGTCATCCGTTCCCGGCTGTGTGCATCCGCACTTCTACGGAGCGTCCTGAGGCTTTGGATAAGGGCTGCTTCGTATTGAGTGGTATTGATACGGTTGGACTGCTGCAGAGTGTTGATGTGGCGGTAAGCCTGATAAAGGATGGTCATCAGGGTATTCCTGTGCCTGACTATGTGGACGAGAATGTAAGTACCAAGGTGGTGCGGATTATTCAGAGCTACGTGGGTGTAGTTAATAAGATGGTCTGGAGGAAAGAGCTGTAAAGGTTAAAGGTTAACGGTTATAGGTTAAAGACGAATAACGGTTAAAGACGATGTTCTCTTTCGAAAACTTGAAGGTTTATCAACTGGCAAGGCAACTGGTGAAGGATGTTTACCTGTTGCAGAATACTTTTCCAAAAGAAGAGCGTTACGCATTAGGTGACCAGATACGCAGAGCCGCAACCTCGATAACTGCTAATCTTGCAGAAGGTAGCGGACGACAGTCGCTGAAAGAAAAGATACGTTTTATTGAAATAGCCTTTGGTTCTATGACCGAGGTCTTTTGCGAATTGCAAACCGCTTGTGACCTTGAATATATAAAGACAGAACAATTGGACGCTTTACGTCCGCAATTCACAGAGATAGCAAAGATGCTCTCTGGACTTAGAAATAGAATTCAAAAACAAATAGATGAGGAAAAAGGTCTTTAACCTTTAACCTCTAAACTTTCAACTTTATATTATGAGCTTATTTAAAGACAAGGTGCTGCTGATAACAGGCGGCACAGGTAGTTTTGGTAATGCAGTGTTGAACCGTTTTCTGCGCACTGACATTGGCGAGATTCGTATCTTCTCCCGTGACGAGAAGAAGCAGGATGATATGCGTCACGACTTCCAGGCACGTATGCCGGAGGTAGCCAACAAGATTAAATTCTACATTGGTGATGTGCGCAACAAGAGCACACTGAAGTACGCTATGAAGGGCGTGGATTACGTCTTCCATGCAGCTGCATTGAAGCAAGTGCCCAGCTGCGAGTTCTTCCCGATGGAGGCTGTGAAGACCAATGTGATTGGTACGGACAACACGCTGGATGCTGCCATTGATGCCGGCGTGAAGTGCGTCATCTGTCTCTCCACCGACAAGGCTGCTTATCCCATCAATGCGATGGGTATTACCAAGGCTATAGAGGAGAAGATTGCGGTGGCTAAAAGCCGCCTCTCAGGTGACACCAAAATCTGCTGCACACGTTATGGTAATGTGATGTGCTCAAGAGGTTCCGTTATTCCTCTTTGGATTGACCAGATTCGTAAGGGTAATCCTATCACCCTCACCGAGCCTAAGATGACACGTTTCATTATGTCTCTTGAAGAAGCTGTTGACCTCGTGCTGTTCGCCTTTGAGAACGGTAAGAATGGTGACATCCTGGTACAGAAAGCACCGGCTTGCACCATCCAGACCCAGGCTGAGGCTGTTCGAGACCTCTTCAAGCATCAGGCTCCAGAAGGAAACGAACCTGAAATCAAGGTCATCGGAATTCGCCACGGTGAGAAGATGTATGAGACGTTGCTCACCAAAGAGGAAGCTGCCAAGGCGATTGATATGGGTAACTTCTATGCAGTGCCGGCTGATAATCGTGACCTGAACTATGATAAGTATTTCAAGGAAGGCGATACCAAGCGTGCTACTATCGAAGAGTTCAATAGTGATAACACCTATCGCCTGAATCTTGAAGAGACCAAGGCCAAGATTGCAGACTTACAATACATCAAGAACGAACTTGCTGGAATTCCTAACTTAGTGTAAATCAAGAATTAGTGAATATGAGAATTCTTGTTACTGGAGCAAAGGGGTTCGTAGGTAAGAACCTTTGCGCTCAACTCAATACAATTAAAGACGGCAAAGATAGAAGGTTCCCTGAACTTTCTATCGAAGCTGTTTATGAATACGATATTGACAATACTGCAGAAGAACTTGACAGGTGGTGTAGTGATTGTGATTTCGTATTCAACCTTGCAGGTGTGAATCGGCCGAAGGAGCAGTCTGAATTTATGGCTGGTAATTTTGGATTTGCTTCTACGCTACTGGATACTCTCAAAAAGCACGGGAATAAATGTCCCGTGATGCTTTCTAGTTCTATCCAGGCAACATTGGCCGGACGTTTCGGCACTTCTGAATACGGCAAGAGCAAGAAGGCTGGCGAGGAGTTGTTCTTTGACTATAGCAAAGAAACAGGAGCAAAGGTTTTGGTGTACCGTTTCCCGAATCTGTTTGGAAAATGGTGCAGACCGAATTATAATTCAGCCGTGGCTACCTTCTGTAATGCGTTCGCAAATGATTTACCTTACACGGTAAACGATCCATCAGTAGAACTTGAATTGCTTTACATCGATGACTTGGTGGATGAGATGATTTGCGCTTTGTTGGGTAAGGAGCACCATTGTGAGTTTGATGGTGTTGAAACCGTAATGAAAGAGGATGGCCGCTATTGTGCTGCACCCATTACTCATAAAGTAACGCTTGGTGAGATTGTGGAGCTGCTGAAGAGTTTTGTAGAGCAGCCGCGGACGCTGATGATACCGGAGATTCCTGCGGGCTCATTCGCCAAGAAGTTGTATAGCACCTACCTGAGTTATCTGCCTGCTTCGAAGGTGGCGTTCCCCTTGAAGATGAATGTGGATGACCGTGGAAGCTTTACAGAGTTGGTGCATACTTTGAATGCTGGACAGGTTTCGATTAATATCTCGAAACCTGGCATCACTAAGGGTCAGCACTGGCACAACACCAAGTTTGAGCAGTTTATTGTGGTGAAAGGTCACGGACTGATTCAGCAGAGGAATCTGAATGACCCCGAAGGCAAGGTGCTGGAGTGGGAAGTTTCTGGTGATAAGATTCAAGCTGTGCATATGTTGCCCGGGTATACGCATAACATCATCAACCTTTCTGAGACGGAGGATTTGGTGACGGTGATGTATTGCAATGAGGTGTTTGATCCTGGCCGGCCGGATACTTTCTTTGAAAAGGTGTGAGCTTTGGCATGCTTAGAAGGATTTTGAAAGGGGTATGGGCGTTTTGCTCGTATGTGTTTGTTCCGCAATGGGGGAGAAAGCGATGTAAGAAGTAAGATGTATGATGTGGGAAATAATGTTTATGAAGGATTACCAATATCATATTTTCAGTCCGTATAGGGTATGCCCTTTGGGAGCACACGTTGATCATCAACATGGATTGGTGACAGGTTTTGCTATAGACAAAGGTGTTGATTTGTGGTTCAATGTAAATGACTGTCAAATGTCAAAGGCGAATTGTTGATTCCCTTAAGTGATACACAGACAAGTCGGTCATGGAACTATTGGTTTGAGAGAGCAACTTCCAATGGTGATATGGCCGCTTGTCGGTTTTTAGAAATGGCATAAGGATGCAAGAGACGGCAAACAAGCAGAAGCGCATTACCCTGAAAACTGTTCATCAGATGTTGGACGGGATGAGTGTGGAACTGGCAGAGAAAGTTCATCTGCTGTTTATGGCCAACTATATCGACTACTCAGACTATGACTTCCGTGATGAAAATCGGGTGGAGAGCTATTGCTGGTGCTACAGAGACCTCTTTGAACTAAAAACAAAGGCGTCACAGGAAATCGTGAACAGTCAACTCATCGAGTTCTTGGACGAGTGGCGGCAGGATGCTCCCTCTCGCTATCGGAAGGCAAAGGATGATATCTGCTATTGGATTACCGACGAGTGGTATAACTTCGAGTCGCCCATGCAGAAGGAGAACATGCTCCGATTTAGCTAGAGATGGACATATACAATTTAGGAAGAACAGACTTTATTTGGATATAGCAAAGAAGTTGGGAATAATATGATGATAACACGCTAAACGACTCGTACTATTGTGGACTGCTCTGTTTTGTCTATACCATGAGCCTCGCGGACCATCTGATAATAATTTGAGTCTGTTAGATGACGTCCCTCCAAAGAAGAGAAGTTTTGCAGACGAGATAGTTCCTCGATTGCCTTTGAGCAGTCGGGGAATTTTTGTTTAAGGTGGTTAAGAAGTTCTTCGCCTGAGTTGGCATATTCACCAAGGACGGCATCATGGTGGTGGTAATTCCAGTCGACGTTTCCATTTGGAAGGATATCGACCATATAACCCAACCATTGACGGCATCGGGATTCATCTTCATCGAGGAAAGACTCGAACTTTTTCAGCCATTTATCTTGATATGAGAATTCGTCCTTGATTATACGTATCGTTTCGAAAGTGGTAGGCTCTACCTGATTAACATGATCCTTGGTCATTTTCTCGCTGATGAGCCTATCGGATAAGAGATTGAACATTTTTTCCAAGAAATCACGACCAAAGCAGAAACCGCTTAATTGACTGGAAATGATGGAAAAAGCCAAGATTAGCATGTGAAGGTCAGATTCGGTCTTACAATAGGCTTCAAGTTTGGTTTTGATGCTGTTTAATGCCTCTGTACCATCATGGGAGATATGATTGCCATACAATTCGAAAAGGAAGAACATATAGGAGTCATGGTTCCGATTGATGAATTCTTCGAACAGCATGCGAATACTGGAATCATTGTCTTTCCTGAGTTGGTATTGAATTTTCTGGAGGATATAGAATTTCTTCAAGGCCTCCTCTTTATCAATATTAGACTTGCTGTAAGCGTAGCTAAAATTGTTGTGAAAAGCATCTAACTGATTGGTTTCGATTAGTTGTTTTAGCTTGTTTTCATATTCCTTTTGGCTTAGATTAATGATGTTGACAGATTCTGCCGTAGAGAGCTTATTTGACTCAAAACGGCCTGTAAAATAGAGGAAATAAACGTTGCAGCGGCATATACTATATTCGCTTTTCTGCCTTGGGCTTCCGAATAATCGGTCAAGAAGAGTTGAGACGATGGCGTCGGAAGAGATTTCGGTCATCTTTATGGCTTCATCGAGTGTACGTTTCGCTTCCGCTTCTATCTGGCGATTGCGTTCTTCTGGAGAAGTGTTTACGCCGCGTGCTTGCGATATATGTTGTAGCATTCGCTTATCGTTTTGTTTTTTTGCGATGTTGGCCTCTGGTTTCATTCGGTAGTAGGAGTCAAGGCCTTTGTATATGGCTTCAAGGAGTTCATCGTTGCGGTCACGAAGTTTTTTGTAGATGTCGATTCGCAGGTGTCGGATGATAGTGAGGCAGAAAAGTTCGAAAGGGTCAATATGGAAAAGGTTGTTGTTGGAACGCAACAAATCGAGAGACGATGTATAAATATTGAGGAAACGATAAACATCACGAAGGTTGGCAAAGACTTTGTTAAGGTGAGGTATTTGTGGTAGCATCATTAGCGATGTGGAAACAACCTTAGGGGAGTATCCGTAGTTGTGAAGGATATTATTCAGTTCCTTTCGAAGTGTTTTTGCAGGAATTGATTCGTGGGCAGGGAGAAGGAAGTCGAGATTGAAGAATTTCTGGAGGAAGACGGCAGGATTCTCGATACCTTGTTTATGAAGCATGACTTCAAGATGGGAATTGTCGGCTGCTACAATGTAGAAGATGTTTGGGAAGTCGGCGGTGTCGCGAATGAGTTTGAGAACAGCTATTAGCTCTTTTTCCTGAAGACGGTCAACATCGTCAATGGCGACGATGATAGGGCGATCGATATGCTGAAGGGCCGATTTGATGTCATCGTGAAGTTGCTGAAGGGTTTTATTACTCTGCTTATGAGGTATGAAAGCGTAGAAGGGCTTCAGTTCAGCAGGGGCTATCTGCTCGGTTTGGAGCAGAAGAAGATGTAGGTATTGGCGCAGGTCGCTTTTGACGGAATCGATGTCCAATTGGTTGCCGAGGAGTGTAAAGAGTTCGCGAATAATGGCCTGTTCGGACTCGCAAAGCCAAGGGCGGAATTTGATGAGGGTGTACTGATTGTGGTGAGATGAGGCCAGTTCTTGTTCTATAATTTTGAGGAAAGTGGTCTTCCCAGCGCCATAAGCTTCGTTGATATTGATGACCAACGCCCCATCAGCACCTTGCTGTTGTTGAATGCTGAACGTAGAGAAGATCTTGGAGATGAGAAGACAGGCCGATGAGGAGCGACCATATGAATCGATGTTTGATGGTTGGTCGTTGTAGAGAGGGTATGCGTCGGAGATTGAGATTGATAATTTCGGACTACGAATGGGGTAGCAGTGACGGAGTATCTCGATTGTGATGATGAGGATGAGTCCGATGATAAGAAGGATGACGCCTCGGTCGTGGATTGGGTTGGAGACATAGTTGAAGACTGACATGACGAGGCTGAGAGCCTTGTCGAAATAGAGCAGTGCGAGGAGGGCTGCTGCGTATATGAGGTAGAGCTTCTTCATATAGATGCATGAATTTGAATTTGTGGGCAAAGATACGAAGAATTTTGGAGGATACACGTAACAATTATTAAAAAAGTGGATAAGATTGAGTGGATATGAATAAAAATGCGTATCTTTGGAGGCATAAAATAGGTTTACGTTGGATATAATGGAGTGCTGGAGTTGAGGATGGTATGAGGAATAAAGAATATACGCTTATCGGTGAACGAGCTGCGATGGGGGGATACCTACCGCAGTATGATGAGTTTGCCATAGGTGTGTATGATGCGATTACGTCAGGCGATCTTGAAGAGATTCGGGTGGCAGATATTGAGGAGAATGTCGGTAAATTAGACGATGTTGTATATGTGACAACACAAGAAGTCTATGCTTATCAGGTTAAGTGGACAACAACCGATGACAAGATGAGCTATCTGGATTTCAAAGCATTGATACCAGAGATAGTTGAAGGGTGGCGCAAACTAAAGAGGCTATATCCAGACAAGACCGTGAAGCCAAAGCTGCTCACCAATAAGCAACTCACAGATGGGGATTATAGTCTTAAGCATCTGGTAGGAAAGGATGCAGGGGGATTCGTGGCATATGAAAGAGACGTAATCCGGCAGTTATGTGCAGGAGGACCAATTAACAGCCGATGGGATACCGCGGTTGATGAACTTCGCCATGAAGTGAAAATGGTAGGTGAGGAATGGGATGAGTTTTGGAAAGAGTTTGTATTTACCTTCGGCTATCAACAGGAAATCGTTGAGGTGTCCAAGAGTGCAGAGGATCAAAGAACGAGTGACATTATCCATATCAATCGCTTGATTCAGGAAATGGCTGCACGAAAAGAGTTCAAACTGACTTTACGCGAGATCCTAGTCCGACTTGGTTGGCAGAATCGCTTCAAAACCATCTTTGACCATAATCTCGTAGTCCCAGCAGAATCATACGTACCCAATGCTTCTGGAGTAACACAATTAAACAGTTGTCTTGATGGAAAAACCAAAGGCTATCTATTCTTGAAAGGAACGCCTGGCTCTGGCAAATCCACGCTGTTGACACAGTGGTTGCGAAGCCTTAAGAACCCCTCAGTACGTTTTTATGCATTCGATTTTCTGAATCCATCGTCACAGAAGAATAACGACAGCAGTAGAGGAAGGGGTACTACGTTTTTGAATGACATTGTTGTTCAGATTCACAAAACAGGTATAGAAGACGGTAGTACATTACCCCCGTTGAGAGACATTGCTCTTTTGAAAACCAGATTCTATAGTCAGTTGGATGTTATTTCAAAGAACTTTGAAAGCACAAAGATTCCATTCCTTATTGTAGTGGACGGATTGGATCATATAACAAGGGAGTATCAACTCAGCGAACAGACACTGATGGAAGTACTTCCTTCACCATCGGATATACCAGAGGGCGTCATATTCGTGCTTGGCAGTCAACACTTCGACCATCTGAACCTAAACAGATTCATCCTGAAAGAATCTGAAAGCAAAGACAACTTGGTGATAATGCCTCCGTTGAGTAAGAAGGAGGTAGAGGCTTTATGTATAAAACTTTTGGACAAAGGGATTATAACTAAAGACGTTTTGAATAAATGTTGGTCCAAATCACAAGGACATCCCTTGTATCTCAGGTATTTATTAAATCAGATTGCCGAAGTTGGCGTTGGTGTTCTTGAAACGATGGAAGACGTACCAGAAGACGTGAACGACTATTATTCAAGAATAGTCGGTTCACTATTAGAATCACCAACCTTACATAATACGATGGGACTACTGGCAAGAATAGCTGGGGTTATTCGTATAGACGATATCCGAGGGATGTGTTCGGATGATAGTATAAGAGATATCAAGAAAACCATGTGGCATCTTTTCAGGTATGATAAGGCTGGGCAGGAACTGTCTTTCTTTCATAATTCGTTTCGCCAGTACCTGCTGAATAAGACCGCAGAAGACATCCTGACAGGTGAATACAGGAAAGAAATGGATGTGGAGTATTACCGTCAACTCTCGGACTATTTCAAAGGTGCCTGGGAATATGGTCACTATCTGTATAAAGCAGAAAAGTTTGAAGAGTTTATTACTGAGCTGACACCAGAACATTTATTTGTTCAAGCACAAGACTATAGGCCTCTATGGAGTATACAACGAGACTTGTTGAACGGTGTGGAAATAGCCCGACAGAGAAAAGATCCATATCTATTGGTCAGATATCTGTTGCTTGAGAACCAAATATCCCAGATGGATAATCAAGATTACGGTGTACTTTCACTTGTGGAAGAGTTTATCCACACCGGACGTGGTAAAATGGCCAAGGCTGTTATCAGAGAAGGTCGAGAACTTCACTGCACATCAGAGTATGCACTAGAACTGGCTGTGGAGTTTATGAAGACTGGTGACAGAGAGGAGGCGAATTTGCTGTTTGAGCTTTCATATCCAGATTATCTGTCAACGAAGCCAACAGAACGTCACCATTTCCATCCAGACCCTAGAGAAAAGTATCGTTCATTAAAAATCTGGGTGAAAACTGCAGGCTATTTTCTTGATTGGCCAGACATAGAAAGGAATATCGACGTTTTTTTAGGTTATTTAAATTCTATTTCTGGACATGATCATCGGTTAGACGTCAAACAAGCTGAACTTGGTTTCGTTTGCGAGTATTTTAACTCACTTGTAGATCAAGAACGTTGGGAAGATTTGGAAGATTCTGTCAAGCGATTCTCCAATGATAAGAAATACAAAAGGGCTATTTTCCACGCTTATGATGAAGCGATTGTCAGTTTGAGTAAGACTAATCCTCATCATAAAAAACTCCATCATTTCTTCTCAAAAGCCGAGAAATGCCTTGAAAGAAAGTCGCTTAATGGAACAGTTTATCTTAGGATGGCATACCTTGCTTATAAATCCAATCAATGCGATAACGTTATAGAGTCGTATATAAGAAAGGCGGATTGGACGGACTTGGGATCCTACTACCAAGATGATGTCCGGCAGAAGTTTGAGACGCTTTCCCCTTTTATCTTCTATGTTAAGATAAGAGCCAAATTAGGTTTGATGGACGATATGACATTGTTAGTCCCTGATGACGAAACCCATCAGGACAACGAAATGATGGTCAGTTATGCCAGAAGGGTGTTCTGTATAGCGCAAATGACAGGACGAGCATTGGCAGGAGCGAAGGATGCCTCATTTTTGCAACTCGTGAGTTTCTGTATTAAGTTCTACGATACTATCGAAAGTCCTGTGCCTTATCACAGATATAAGTATGTGCTTTCACAGCAACGGGGTGATTTCTATCAATATGCCGTAGAATGTGCAAAGGTGTATGGTCGTGACATGCTGATGAAAATAGCCAAGGTGTTTGAAACATATTTTGCAGAGCCGAGTTGTAGAGCCGACTCTGAATCACGAAGAGATGCCATAAAAGCACTATATAATGCGGGATACGATGTAGATTGGTGTAGAGTACAGTTGGAGAAGATAGATGCGACAATGATGGAATGGAAGGATGTGGACGGTCGAGAACGTGAATGCCTGCTTCAAGGACAGACATGGCTGGCATTTGGAAACTTGGATAGAGCCGAATGCTTATTCCATCAAATGGTAAAGGAGAGTTTTGGCGTGGGCTATCGTAAAGACTATCAGCCCAGTGTGTTTGCGGGATGGATAGGAGAAGCCATCAAAACAGATTCAGAACATGCCATCGGTTATATTCATTGGTTGACCTCTCGGTTCAAGCATATAGAAACTATTTCGGAAACGAGAACCCGCCAGCGATCTGCTCAGACGTTGTTGACTGAAACACTTGCGTTTAATTTGAGATCAGGTATGAAATTGGGGAAATGGCTATTGGATCATGAGTACGATTTCTTCCAATCAGTAAATTCAGCCTTGCTTGTAGCCATGTTGGAAAAAGCACAGAATGAAGTGGAGTATTCTGTGCTGCTACGTTATTATACGGATATCTATCTATATACGGATGATAATGACACATCAGATTTGAACACTGTTTTACTGAAAAGAGTTGTGAAATGTGGACAACGTGTTTTAGGGAAAGCGTTTAAGTCATATGAGTCTATATTACGTTTAAAGATTGAAACAGAATGTCCAGAAAGCATAACAGAAGCTCTAACAAAAAAACTAGATGAATTGGTAACTCCAATTGTTGATAAGCCAAAGACGAAATCATTTCGAGAAGAAGACCAGAAATTGGTAGAGGCACAAAAACTACTGGATGACGGCAAGAAAGATGAGGCCTGGGATGTGGCTATTTCTGTATTGGATAATTCAAGTTCTTCAGGCTGGGCTCGTTTCTATGATGGCGGAACACGAATAAATATCTGTCGAATGCTTCAAAAGATAGACGAGGAGCGTGGACGTGCATTTACTTTAGATCTGTTCGCAAGAGACATTCCCGGGGGATACTCTTATGGTACTATGCAGTATATAGACGAGATAGTCCCTCTATTGACAAAGACGGTTGACCAAAAGCGACTCTTTGCTGAGGAGTTCGATTATATGAACCGCGTGCTTCGTGAAGAAACATGCTGTGAAACAGACCGACCTGAAATCGAACCAGACGATAGTGGCGTTTGTGAGATACTGCGCGACTGGCTGTGGTATTTGGCAGATATGCCAGTAGTATGTGTGATGGAGAGGGCCAAGATAATGCTGGCGTATTTGTATGATGGAAGCGATGTGAAGTTTATTGGTGAGGTACCCGAAGATTTCCATTCAGAGAGACTGTTACTAGAAACAGGCTGCTATCTCGCTGAATTGCAATCAAAGCGATTGGCAGATTTCAAAGAATTTGCCAAGAAAGAGGCAGTCTCTGTTAACTACCAATACAGAGTGTATGCTGCCAAAATACTTGAAGTGCTTGGTGAAGAGAAGCCTAAAGCGCCACATAGGAATTTACCAGCCACCTATGCGATGGTGTTTACCAATGAAAGTTATAGACCTTTATCATGGCTACCAGGGAAGAAGAATAATCCGGCAGATGTTAATTGGATGGATGCAGACAGTATCATGAGTGTTGCATCACATTGGTGCGGTCATATCTCCCGTTGCTCAGGCATCGACAAGCATACTGTCAATGTCAGGGCGGTAGAATTAATGAAGAAGTATGGAGATTCGACAGATAAAAATGAGGCAGAAGACCATGATATCAGTATGCATTATGACCGAATAAATCTTCGCTATTCCTATAAAAAGGCTCATGTACAAGCAGCATTTGACGGTATGTTGGCGGTTGCAGCAGAGGTAATGGATGGAGATGCGTTGCACCATCCTTATCTGGATAACCTTTTCCTGCCGAGAGATTTCTGGAATATCAATATTGAGGCAGCTAAGAAGCCTCCCTTTATACAACGTATAGCTGACGAGAAAGCGTGGAGCGAGGACAAGAACTGGATAGACAACTATAAAGAGTCGCCAAGACTTAGTGAGGGGTTACCAGAATATGACGGCCGAGTAGTAATTGGAGAGTATACGCATATTAAGAAGATGGCTGATCATCTGCCGATGGAAGAATATCAGGCGATGTTGTCCTTTGAATATGAGAAAAAAGAGCCGCTGACAGATACAATTTTCGGAGACTCGCCATTTATGCAGAATTCGTCCGATTATCTGTCAATAGGGTATGACGATCCTGAAATTATACTATTGAGAGGCGGTTACTACACAGATTTCTCTAATAAGAACAGATGGATAGCCGTTAACCCTGCCTTGGCGGCACTATTGGGATGGCGTCCATGTTCAGATGGTTATTTCGCCTGGCGGAATGGAGCTGGAGAAAAGATGGTGGAGTCGATATTTTGGAGGAGTGGAAATGTCAATGGCTCTTCAAGAGACCATTATGAAGCTTCGGAAGGCTGGGTTGTCGTGGCGAGTGAGAAGGCTGTGGAGGAAATCTGCGGCTTGGCAGAATTGTTTGTACATAAGATGATAATTAGACGCTATGAGACCGATTTGCTGGATACGTCGCATATGGCATATCAGGTGAAAGGGTATGATAAAAATAATCTTTAAAATTTGGATAGTTGCGGAATTTGATGTCTATTTGTTGGCAGATAAAGACGAAGCGTTTTATAGATTTATTGGTGGTTGGCATCTTACATTGCAAGATCTGTGGAAAACTGCACATGGAGCTATGCGACTTCTGTCACGATTGGCTGCGCCGAGCCTGCTCACGCTCGACAAAGGGAGTGAACTCCCTCTGTTCTCGCTCAATCGCAGCCTTCGGGATAGCCAGAGCGAACTCAGCTCTCCTCTCGCTGTTCCGACGGTTGATTATCGTCGACCTCTGTCGCGACTCGACCAAACATACGAGTATGATGGCTCTCGCTGCTCCATCGGTTGGACAATCGCTTTGAACCATAATGGTTTGAAGCGATTTTTGTTTTGTATGAGCGTTTTTTGAAGAAAAGTTTGGATTGTTCATGAGAAATTCTTATCTTTGTGGCGGGTTACTCCTAATCATCGATGCGTTGGAAGTCAATCATCTATGAAGTGTGTGGCAATCATATCGTATTCTGACTGCGCCCTGTTTGGTGATGGGGTGACCCTGAGGTGTGGGGGAAGTGAAGTATGGGTGGTGTGAGATGATGCCCTGAGGAAAAATGTCATTGCTGCTATGGAAAGAGAACAATTGGGAAAGGGTAAACTAAAATAAGAAAACGTAATGGAGCAAAGATCTAACGTACAAAACAGAGCTGAAAAAGAATACAAAAACAGCAGAGAGAAATTCTATCTGCTGCTTAGGGAGATTATGTCCAATTTATGTTAATTATTGTGTATATATCATATTATATAACCATATATTAATAAAGACAAGTTTATTTGATGTATCTTTGCATCATGTGATAGCAAAGAACCTTCTGAATGGTATTTGGGCTAATGAATAATAAAAGAAGATATCCACTTAAAAATTTAGCTGCGATGGGAGATATTCTTACCCCATCGAAAGCAGTATCAGTATCTCCAGATGATTTTAAACAAGGTCTTGTCATGATTCCTAAAATTTTTCAACCACGAAAAACTTATTTTGAGGCGAAATATAATGTAGACATTTCTTTTAAAGGCTATTATTTGCTACCTCATACTGATGTGGACATCTATTTCCTTCTCTTAATCCTTAATTCTCCCTTCAGTAATTCGTTTTTAATGATAGAGAATTTTACTAAACGAAGGAATATCAATATTAAAATTCTTGATGAATACCCGATGCCTATTGTAGGGCTGGCTTCTCAAAAGGCTTGTGGTTTATTAGAGATGATGATAGAAAAACTATACCGTATTATTGACGAAGAACAGGCTACTGATAGATACATGGGGTACAGACTACAGGTTTTAGAAGAACTTCGGTTGGCTTTGGCTGTTGAAATGTTGGCACATCATATAATAGTTGGCTATGATTTGAATTTGCTTGATGAATGGCAGGCTATGATAGATTCGTTTTCAATAAATGGACAAGGTGAACTCTCTCAAAAGATAATACTGGCTATATCGGACAATCTTTTCCAACCTACAAATGAGGTGATGAATAGCATAAAGAAGTTTAGGTTGATTGCTGGTGGTTATGTGTTAAGGAAATAACTATTGTTGTTTATGAAATGGCGGATTAATAAGTTGGAACTTACAAATTTTAAGTTCTTTAAAGATACATTTCCCTTGGAGGTTGGAGGCAAACATGTCTTGCTCTATGGCGAAAATGGTAGTGGTAAAAGTTCTATTTATTGGGGACTCTATACTTTTTTCCAGGCAAGATTAAAGAATGCTAATGATTATGGCAAATATTTTGATTCAACACATGACGAGAATTTGTTGAATAAGTATGCTCAACTTGATGAAGAATCAAAAATCTCTGTCCAATTTAAAGATATGGATGCGGATCCTCCTAATGTATGTGATTATTATGTAGGAGGTGGAGGGGACAATTTACATAATGCAGACTTATTTCTTGAGAGGAGTGTTGCATCAAGCGATTTTTTCAACTACAAGTTTATTTCTGCTTTATCTGATTTTAGGAATAGTCAGAAGGTTGAGCTATTTGATTTGTTTAGGAGGGAAGTGTTCCCTTTAATTAATTTTCGCAGAGCTTATCAGGAAATAGATACACGAAATAATGGCTTCTTAACGGCAAGTTCGTGGTGGAATTATTGCAATGAAGCTATACGTGTTCTTCCACATCAAAGCTCTAAACCTAATCAGCTTGATTCAACCTCTCCTTTATATCAGGCTTATACTGATTTGCTGGATGACTTTTATACAGAATTACGATATTTCCTTGATGACATCGAGCAGAGGGCAAACCAGATGCTTCACACTACATTGAAAATGCCCAACGCATCTATTGTGTTTACGCTTTCTCCGATATTGTTTAATGAACTAAAAATAGGCGCAGTTAGAGCTAGGGACGGCATTTTACGTCAACCGGAACTGATACTGGAGATTGTTGTAAATGATGCCAATATGACGGGAGCGACTGCGAGAATTTCTCATTTGAAGTCTTTCTTCAATGAGGCTAAACTGACATGTATCTGTTTGGCAATCAGAATGGCGATAGAGAACTATAAACTTATTGTTGCAAACGATGTGGTCTCATTATTGTGCATTGACGATCTGTTGATCAGTCTTGATATGAGTAGAAGGGAGCCTGTTATTGATTTGTTATTTAATCAGGCAGACGATGTACAGATGATGGTTTTTACCCATGACAGGGCATTGTTCAATATCATGAAAAGAGAAATTCACCGTCGGGGTAAGGAAGTAGAATGGACCTCTTTTGAGTTGTTTGAGATGGACCATGATATGTCTGGACATGATTATCCAGAGCCTTATCTTAAAAGTAGTGGTACTTATGTGGATGCTGCTAAGGCTCAGATCCAGAGGGGAGATTATCCTGCTGCTGCAAATTATCTAAGAAAATTTGCTGAAGAACAAATTAAAATGATATTGCCAGAGAATCTGACATTGAGTTATGATAAAAGCGAGAAGAATTATCAGAAATTGCTTACGCCTCTTTATACTACTCTAAAAACAGAATTCTGTAATCTATACGATTTCCCTTCTGTTCTAATCCCTGATATTGAGCCTTATCGAGATCGACTTATGAATCCCCTCTCTCACGATGATGGACATACTCCTATTTTTAAGTTAGAACTCTTGAATTGTATTAATTTGTTGAATGGATTTGTTCCTATTGTTTCTTGGAGAAGAATGATCTTGGATAAAAGCCATTTAGGAAGTATGACATACAGAATGTCGATGACAAATGATGGGCTAACTATCATTATCGAATTTGCTCCTACTGAACAATGGGATTACTTTGATGTTCCTGGTCATGGGAGAAAATACAAAAATTGTTTTGTAAAAGTGTCATATTCGAGTCATATAGATCAGGTGCCAATGAATAAGGAATTGAGGGTAAAGGAGTTATGGCGGATCGTTTATCGGGCTGTGAGGCTGAATGCTATGACATGCCCTCCGATAGATCAATGTGTTACTGAGACTGGAATGGGAGGGAGACTTTTATCTGCTATTTGATATAAATGTTATGAACATACAACTATTAGATAAGGGATTATTGGTGGAGCTGCATGAGTAGGCGGCTCAGAATGAGTGTTTGCGCATGAACTTTGACTTGCGGATTTCGCTAGAGGATAGAAACAGTCATATATAAGCTGTCAATTCTTAAGACTCGCAAGCTCGAATAAGCGACAAAGTCGAGCGTTGATGTCTTGTGTATGAAGTGCAGTGACCTTTGGTCCTTGAAACCTCCTTGCGGGAATTAGGCAGATCCTTTGTGAAATAGAGTGGTAACTTCATGGCTCTTTGTGCGGAAGCCGATCAGAAATTGTCTGGTCGGCTTTTTGTCGGGTTTAGGGGGGGGGGTTGGTGATGAGCATGATGGCGCTCACTGCTCCGGCGGTGGACGATGGCTTTGAGCCATAACGTTCTAAGGAGATTTAGGTGTTGTATGATGGCCAACGTTCCCTCCCCCGTCCTCAGGGTCAAAAAATAAGAAAGAAGTATAAGGTTCATCTTCGTTCAAGATGAATGGTTCATGATTATTACAGAAAATATGCCGTGATACACGTCATAATTGTTAATAAAACATAATTGCTAAAAGTGAAAGTGAAAAGTTTGAAGTTATTTCGCTATTTTTGCAGGACTGAATAGAAGTTCTTTATTATGAGTCGACAAATATATCTGCCAGAATTGTTAAGTATAAATATCAAGAACTATACTTTATATCCCCACGGATTAAATTATACTTATGATTTTGTTAAGGGTATCAATCTTATCTTGGGTGGTAACGGCATGGGTAAAACGACTTTTGTCAATATCATTAAATTTGGTTTGATAGGCTTGTATAGGAAAGGTAAGGACTTGACCAGAACCTATAAGGAACGTGCTATTGTAAGAAGATTGTGGTATCCTGCAGACTATTTTGCGGCAAGACAAGATGATACGATTGCCGTAGATGGAGAAACGATGGTATTCATTAGTTTCAAAATAAAGGATACCCTTTTTGAAGTGACCCGAAGTTTGAAAAATGGGTGCCTACATGAAGTTATTGTAAATGGGATAAAAATTGAAGGCGAGATACTGCCTGAGGAACGATATGAACGAATTGAAGATACTGAACTACAAAAGAAATACCTGCTAAACAAATACGAAAAAGAGATAGCTCTCTATTCAAATCTAACTTTTGACGATCTTATATTCTTCGTCAATGAAATTCTTTTCTTCGGAGAAAATCATAACACCGTGCTTTGGAATGATGGAATTGATGGAAGAACGGACGTTCAAAATGAGCTGTTTAATAAATATTTTAATGAGCCGGACTTGGACATGGAACGACAGGAGATGCAGCGCCAAGCAAGATACTTTGACAGTTTGGCGAGACATAAGTCTGAAGATATGCGTGTTATTACAAGTCTGTTAAAGAAACTGAATGCAGATTCAACACCACCGACGCAGGAAGCTTCATTGACCGTGGATATCATTGCACTGAAGGAGCAAATAGAAAAGATGACGACCGATATGCTTGCTATTCATGAAACCCAGAAAGCAATGAGTAATGAGATTGCAATCTTGCAAGGTGAGATTAATAGGGACAGTATTCAGGCATCGATGTTAGATGACGAGAAAAAAAAGATTGAAAAAGAGATGAATGCTAGCCTCTGGGAGACAATGCATCCACTATACGATGTGTTCTTAAAAAATATACAGCTGAATCATATCTGTCCGATTTGTAGTCAAGAAGCTGAAAAACTGGTGGAAGAAGTCAATGCATCATCAACTCGGTGTTTTGTTTGTGGAAACGAACTTCACTTAATGAAAGACGAGGAGCTTTCTGCGAAGTATAAGCATGTGACGTCAGAGCATAAAAGCATATACCAGAGTATCGCTAACAAGCAGAGAAGAATAAAGGCAATAGAGGAGAGGTTGGGAGCATTAGACAAGGACTTTAGAGAGAAAGATCTTCGCAGACGTATTCTTCAACAACAGTTGAGAGAACAGGAATATAGCCGCTCCAATGCAGTGGAGACAGACAAATTGCAGGCCCTTGATGATGAATACAATAAGTATGCACGTGAGAAAGAAGAATACCAAAAACAGAGTGAGGCTTTTGCTGTAAAGGCACAGTTGCTAACAAATAAAATAGAAGATGAGATACTCTCAAATGTGTCCAGGTTCTCAAGTATCTTTGCCAGTTATGCTGAAAAATTTCTTGGTGTTAGTTGTTCTCTAGAGTATAATAGTTATGATGGCAGGCCGAAACGTTTTTATCCGGTGATTGACGGACGTGTAAGAAAGCAGGAAGAGGCGCTTTCCGAATCACAGCGTTTCTTTATTGACCACTCATTCAGAATGAGCATCCTGACATTCTTTTATCAGACGCCTTCATTTTATATTGTTGAGACCCCCGACAGCAGTCTTGATCTGTCATATGAGAGAAATGCGGCGGAAGTGTTTCTACAATTTTTGAGAAAGCCTAATATAGTGATTGTTACGTCAAACCTCAATAATAGTTCGTTTATCGATCATCTGACAACAAACAAGAGCATACCCTTCTCAATGGTCGGACTTTTGGATATCGCCAAGCGCTCAGCCATTCAAGGATCTAATGAGAGGATACAAACCATATATGATGATATAAAAAATAGAATACAATGAGTAATCATGACGAATTAATGCTCGCAAACGCTGATTTGATGACTATAATAGCGCATGCGAAGAAAATAGGATGGGATACGGTCAGTACAGATTCGCTCCAGAGAATGGTGTATCTGATGAAGGTCCTTTATTCGTTCAATCATGATGACGAAGGGGATTTTGGTATCTATCATTTCAGCGTATCATTATTTGGGCCCTTTTCAGATTTGGTTTATAGGAGCCTTATGTTCTTATTATCCTCACAACGTCTTTTAGGTGAAAAAGATGGCGATGTGAGCTTGAATAGCCCCGATGGTGTTGACAGTATTCCTGAGAGTAAAATAAAGTGGATTGACACAATTTTGCTTATTCTAGGGAAATATGGTGAAAACAAGATTTTTAGTTTTGTTGTAAATGATCCTTTATATGGAAAGTATGTAAAGGCCAACACAACTGCTGAGATTATTGCTAATCCGGAAAACGAAACTCTGAAAGTCCTGAATGACTTCAAAAAAGCTTTCGAAGATACGCTGGGTGATACCTCCACTATTAGCAAAGAAGAGTATATCAGTATGTATTTTGATTACCTCTTCAGCCAAATTATAAAGATGTAGTGCGATATGATGTTTACAGACAATCAAGAATTTAAACGCCTACTTGAGGCAAAGGAGCAAGATATCTACCAGCGAACTAGCGATGGTGTCCAGGAAATGCCTCAGTTCCAGCGTTTGTACTCACTGTTGGCGCAATGCCGACGCAAGTATGAGGAACAAGACTATAGATTAATACTCATCAGTAAAAAAGATTTGTTAAGTCTCTGTGATAACGCAGATATAAAAGCAAATGAGCTATTCACATCTGCCGTTTTCCTGACGAACAGAACTGTATGCGTGAATGATTCGCTTGCTATTATCTATAGTAATAACAATCCATTTCCTGCTGATAATAATGCTGCGCGCCGTTTCTTCGCATCATTGGCAAATGCTGATACCGTAGTATTCCATATTTCGCCCAAAGCGTCGGTCAATTATTTTATTGACGGGAAGGACTATGGTGATGGCGTATTTTATACATTGGATGCACAGAAGAATTATGAAGAGTTGAAGACGATAGATGAATTAGAAGAAGTGCTGAATGAATATCGAATTATATTGGAACATCAGGACACTTATCTTAAATTCTTTGTTCCGAAGTCGGAACTAAAAACCCTGAAATCCTTTATTGAACCTGATGCAGACGAAAAGGTTTTTCTTAAGGCAAACCATCATCTATTACATAACAAACCTGAGGAACTGTTTAGGGAAGATATACGTAATTTCATCAAACAACATATGCGTGTGGTGGTTACCCGGGAGGTTACATTGGAAGATTTGGATCGCTTAGATATTGAACTTACTGATGAGGGTGGAAGAGATATGTATTTTATTGAGATCAAGTGGGTTGGTGAGAGTATTCATGCCGATGGTAATAAAAGAGGTACAGAGTATAAGGCAAATCCTCGTATTAAGCCTGATGCTGTCATACAGGTTGTAAAGTATATTAACGAACTCCTTAAGGAAAAGCAGAATGTAAAACTTGGATACCTTGCTGTATTTGATGCGAGAAAAGAAGACTTGCCCGATACAGGGACAGATATCAATGAGAATGATCTTCCGGAAGAACTTCGTGGACTCTACCACCGCTTCAAAAAAATAGATGACTTTAGAGTTAAGAATTTTAACCCTAGATAATTGTCCCATGAGAGAGTATCCTTTGAAAGATTGCACGGAGAAATATAACTCCGTTATGCAGTTCGATAAGAACAAGAATGTCCTTGTGCACCGGTGGTATCCGTTCGTAGAAGGATACTCTAAAGAATTCATTGAGGATATATTAAATGAGTTACCTCACACTCCCACATGTGCATTAGAACCATTTTGTGGAAGCGGCACAACTCCCGTTGAACTACAAAATCATCGAATACAATGCTACTCATTTGAGGTTAGTCCTTTCATGTATCTTCTAGCGAAGGTAAAGCTTGAGCGCAGCTATGATTCGCAACTATTAGACGATTATATAAAGAGAGTCGAGAAAGCATTGCATCAAACGCCACGGGATATTCGTGCTTTCGAGATGATGCCCTTTGGAGATACCGTTATAAAAAAAGAAGGTTTAAAGAAGTGGAATTTCCACGACTCATCACTAGATGGGCTCTTAGACATCAGGCATGTTATAAGAACAGAAGTTGATGACAGACGATATTTAGATTTGTTTACGATAGCTTTAGCCTCTATAGTTCTTCAGGCAAGTAACATGTTCCGTAACGGGAAGTGCTTGTCATATAGGAAGGGGTGGGAGAACCGGATATATAGCAGAAATGATGTTCACCAACTCTTTCTTGATAAATTGAAGAGAGTAATTTTGGAAGACGTTCGAATTTTGTCAAGAGAGGCTCCCGTAGTTCATAATTCGGAATCCTGTTTTTATGGAGATGTGCGTAATAATATTGATGTTGTCCCAGATGATTCTTTAGATTTAATTATTACTTCACCTCCTTATCTTAATTCTAGAGATTATACGGATATCTATATGTTGGAACTAAAGGTATTACAGTTGGTAAATAGTCATGAGGATTTGCGGCAATTGCGTAAGAGTACATTACGTTCGCATGTGCAGATAAAGTATTCTGATATTGAACCAATTAATAATGCTCGATTGAAGAGATGCCTGTCGGATATGAAGTTCTCGGATGCAAAAAGCTGGAATAACGATATCTTCAATATGATTTGTGGTTACTTTGAGGATATGCAACAGATATTTACGGCCTTTGCTAAAAAGGTACGAAGTGGTGGGGTTATCTATTTCAATGTAGCTAATTCTTCCTATTTTGGAGTAGAAATACCAGTTGATTATATCATTGGGGACATCGCTGAAGATTGTGGTTTTACAGTTAGAGAGATTCGAAAAGCCAGGAATTTGAAAACCAGTCCTCAGCAGAGCGGGCATATTGGTAAACTCCGTGAGAGTGTGCTGGTAATAGATAAGGTGTAGGAATTTAACATCATACGAGAACTATGAAGATAACCCCCTTCTGGATTATGCTAAGATTGTTGGAGCTGGGTTGATAGAGGAATGGAAACATTATGACGATGATTTAGATAAAGAGGGGCAGACTGAAGAGAATAGAAAGTTGGCAAAGAGGCTATTCTTGATGATTTGACAACCTAGCAGGGAAGAAGTAACGTGAAATGAAAAGAATAATTGTAAGAATAAAGTCCTGTCTGTGGGATAAACTGTCAAAACATTCATTGTTCAAATTTGTTTTGTCCTATATTCTTATTACATTCTTTTTTGCTGTTATCAATTGGGGGTTGTTCAGTTGTAACTCCACTTCTTTCTCGATTTCTTCCCAAATGAATAAGTATATGGACAGATATGACCTGCTGGATTCTACGATTAATTTGGCTACATTTCATCAGGGAGCAAAAGATATGATGCCTATTTCGATTGATGATTATATCGCATTGATCAAACCAGATTTTATCAGACTGGATTCAATTAACGTGTTGTTAAATAGAAATCAAAGGTTATTAGAGAATAATCAATTACGTTCCCGGAAGCTTAATATAGTGGCAGATGAAAAAAGACAAGCGGCTATTCTGGCATTTACCGATAGCATGTTATATGAGAACAAACAACCCATAGACAGTCTAAGAAGATTCATGCTTGGCAAGGATAGTACTGAATTGATTATTCAAGGAAAATATGTTGAGTTAGCTCATCTCAAGTATGAATACGCTAAGAAGAAAGCTGAGATTCTGGATTATATCATTAGGCATTTCGGAAGCTTTATACCTGACAGCCTCGCCAAAGATCTAGCTCATCTGAATCAAGCCGAAATCCAATTGGGTAATAAAATTCAAGACTTAGAAAACAGTCGCAGGGCTATTTCTTCTAGGATAAAGAAATCGGTTAATTTGTTTCATCGGAACAGACGTGAATCTGTTTCTTTTTGGGACTTCCTTTATTATAGTATTTGTGTGAGCACAACTGTCAGTTTTGGAGACATCGCACCAAATGACGGCTGGACCAGGTTAACTGCCATATTAGAGTTACTATCGTGCTTGATTTTAGTGGGAGTTATTATAGACAAGATAAACGAGAAAATCAATCGAAACCAATCTATCGGATGAAATAAGGCAGATAATTGCCAGCGAGTAAATAATAAGGATGAAAGTAAGCTGCCAATTCTTATGATTTGCGAAATGACTGCGTCGGCTTACGACGCGATTCAGCGTGTCTGAGTAAGCTACGGATTCCATTGCTGTTGATTTCTGAGAGGATATGGATTCCGATAGCAGGATATGCGGCGACGGCTATTGGCGTGGAGAGAGTGGTTAGTGACAGGCATCATTGGTATGATGTGGTGGCTGGAGCTGGAATCGGTTTCGGCGCTGTAGAGTTGACGTGGTGGCTGACTGATTTGTGCTTTGGCAAGGGGAGTAACGTGGCTGTCGGGAGTTCTGGGAATAGCGTGGATGTGGTGTATAATTTTTAGAAGGTTGACAATCGTCGACCTCTGTCACGATTGGCTGTGCCGTGTCTGCTCACGCTGCTCCGTCGGTTGGACGATGCCGACCTCTGTCGCGACTCGACCAAACATACGAGTATGATGGCGCTCGCTGCTCCATCGGTTGGATAATCGCTTTGAATCATAATGGTTCAAGGCGATTTTTGTTTTGTATGAGCTTTTTTCGAAGAAAAGTTTGGATTGTTCATGAGAAATTCTTATATTTGCGGTCAGTTACTGCTGACTGTGATGCGTTGGAAGCCAATCATCTATGAAGTATGTGGCAATCATATCGTATTCTGAGTGCGCCCTGTTTGGTGATGGGGTGACCCTGAGGAGTGGATTCCGATTATGAAAATATGTTGCCAATGACAATTAGTATCTTCCCAGAAAGGGGCGCTCGGCTCATGCCAGACGTGACCATGAGAGAGCATTGAAGGAAAATCCAAAAGGGGCCATGCCGGGAATGCTTCTATTCCAGGAAATATATGCCGTTGAGGAGATCATCAAAAAGGAAGACGCAAAAGGCTCCAGAATAAGTGAATTGCGTGATGAGCTGGCCCGTCCCTTGTGGAAGACGCTCCATTTGTGGTGTCTGAATGAGATTCTCAACTATGATCAGAATTCCCAGATGTACAAGGCTCTGAACTATGTCATCCGTCATTACGAAGAACTGACAGCTTATCTTGACATACCAGAGATGCCTCTGGATAATAATGACACAGAAAGGGAAATCCGTGCCATGGTGATGGGAAAGAAAGCCTACCTATTTTGTCAGACGGACGATGCATGTGAGCGTGCAGCCATGATGTATTCGTTCTTTGGAGCTTGTAAGGTGAAAGGTAAGAACCCTAAGCGATGGCTCACTTATGTCCTTGATCATATCAAAGAGACCAAGGATGAAGATATGTACAAACTTCTTCCTGACTTTTGGGAAGACCAAAACTGAATCAACAAACATTTATTTATAAACGATGGTGAATACCTCGTTGATGGCAACATCCATCGGCAAGGCTAAAGGTCATAAACCGATAGCTTGACGGGGTTCACCGAACAGTTACGTATTAGTCATTTGTGAGTATTATCGGCAACGTTAGAAAACTGAGCGTAATCTGCATACCTTTGCACTGGATTTTATAATAATTGAGAAAGGTATGAAAATGGTAAATAAAGTCAATCCTGTACAAGCATATTGGAGTGGAAGTAAATAGTAGGGAACAGAAGCGCCAAATGAAACGAAGTTACCATATAAAAAACTGAAATAGCTATAGGAATGGGTGTTTTTAAGTTGATAGCAATCAAGCCATTGGAGGGGTGTGAGAGGCACGTGCTGAAATGTCTCTCATGTGGGTCATGGTATTATTTATGTCACGACACAATATTCGAAGATGTAACAAGGGAGGAGGGGGTAATCTCTTTCCGATTATCTGCTAGTAACACGTATTCTCAACCCTTGTCGGATGATTTTTACAATCTGAAAGCTGATAATCCCAGGATTTCAATCTCTGCAATCGTAGGAATGAATGGTGACGGTAAGAGCTCGCTGATCGAGTTGTTGTTGAGGCTGATTCATAATCATATCGTGAAGTACGAAAACGAAAGGTTTAACAGCTATCCTATTTCTGGAGTCTATGCAGACTGTTTGTATGAGATAGAAGGGCGGTATTACCTGCTAAGGGGAAACACGGTGAGCGGAAGATTTGATTCTGACATATACTGGTTGAAGCAGTCGCAAGGGGATACGTCTATTTTAAGGGCAGAAAAACAGGACTCGAGTGATATCATGAAGTGGGGTAAAATCTTTTATTACACCTACGTGTCAAATTTCTCACATTATGCCTACAATGTTAATGACTTTAGAAGCGAATGGAATTCCAGTGTGAATTCAAAAAGTAATGATGAGCATTGCTGGCTTTTTAAGGTGTTCCATAAAAATGACGGTTATAGAACTCCACTGAACATCAATCCGTATAGGTCTGAGGGCAATATCGACATTAATAGGGAAAACGATCTGACAGAACAGCGTCTTCTGTCTCTGTTTATAAACCAACCGCCCACACGAGACAGCCGCGAATCGCTTTCCTATATCAATGGGAAAATTGCAGAATCTGTGGTACTGTATGATGCTGGTAGTTCAAAATTGCAGCAAAATACTATTATTCAGTTTTTCACTAATGTTAGGAATATCAATAGTGAACATAGCGTGATTGAGCTACTGAAAGATGATAGTATATCTAATGAAGATAAAGAAAAGGATGTGTTATCAGCCATTGACAGACTCCGCTTCATATATAACCATTTTATAAAAGATAATAGAAGTGAGTTGGATATCATACGTGGATGGAGTAATAAACACCCATCGATGTTTGCAAATGATAGCGACATTGCTCAGTTGTTTGACCAATTGATACGTCTGCAGAATGAGAAGACGAAGAGTGAGATACAATGCATTGAGGATCTTATTCCAGAAGAACTGAGGGTTTTCAATGTCCTGCAGCTTCAGAGAATACAACTGATTCATAATGTTATAAGATATTGGACTTACGGGCATATAGGCTGTATATCGGAGAATGTGAAAAACTACTTTAGAGCGGAGTGCTGTAAGGTAGGCTTTATATCGCAGGAGTACGACTCTATGACATGGATTGAACGTTGCGCTCATTATGTCATATATAAGACTATCTCAATCATGGAGACTTATGAGAACTTCGGATTCCCGCTTGATATTTATACTTATCGCTCGTTACAGTATGAGTCGCAGCTGAAGAAAGAAAACGATGAGGTATTCCAATCGCTTCTGAAAATTCAAGAAGATATCAGTAATGGTGTAAAAAAAAGCCATGTCACCTTAAAACTGCGTCAGGCGTTGAATTATCTTGAAAGGAATGTTGGCAAAGAAAACGAGAATGAGGAATATCACATGCTTTCTGATGAGAAATACACTGAGAGTGTTTTGGATTCAGTAAAGATTGATGATGTAGTGGAGAAGTTGGTGGTAAGATTCACAGACATGCGTCAAGAAGGCGATGAGATGTTGAACCTGGAGAATCTACCACCGAGGATTTTCAATTCAGAGATTGTCTTGAGGGTGGAGGGCACGGAGAATAAATTTGTACCCATGAGTTCTTTGAGCTCCGGAGAAAAACAGCTTCTTGCCTCACTGAGTAGCATAATATATCATTTACGGAACATTGACAACAAGGTGCAGACCTCACCGCAGTATGAAAATATCAATATTATACTGGAAGAGATAGAGCTATATTTCCATGCTGATTACCAGCGGCGCATTATTAAGTTGCTTGTCAGTATGATAGAAAGAAGTCGCTTGCAGCATATTAAGAGAGTCAATCTTGTTTTTGTGACGCATTCGCCTTTTGTACTATCGGATATTTTGAAACGCAATGTGTTATTTCTTAGAGAGGGCAAGCCTCATGAAGAGATGCAGGATAATACATTTGGGGCTAACATCCACAGTCTGCTGAAGAATGGGTTCTTCCTTCCTAATTTACCAATAGGAGATTTTGCACACGATAAAATAAACGATTTGTTCAAGATTCTGAATGAAGGAAGGGTTGATGAGAAGAATGTAGATGAAGTGTATCAGGAAATTCGCCTTGTGGGGGAACCATATATAAGAGCTGAGCTGTTGAAACTTTATAAACCATACCATGATTTATTTAGGAAATAACCGTGACCAGAACATCGCTGCTCAGGGATGGTACAAGGATGTGGTAGCTTTCTTGACAATGCGGCGGAAGAAGAATTTTCGATTTAAGGTTTATGAGAAACGTCGCAAGAAGGTCATCAATACCCGGTATTACAACACATATTTCCATAAAATGTTAGGAGTTGGACTTCTTCGTCTTAGATCGAGGAGGAAGACGATGAATACGGAACAAACACTCTATAAAAAAATACTGTACTACTACAAAGATTATCTGAAAGAAATTATCACTGCTAACGAAGGACAGCTTGTTGTTGTTAATCAAAAGTACGAAGATTTCTATAAAGGAGTTGATGCAAAGGTAAGAAAAAGGGTAGATAGTGTAGTAAAAGATGTTTTCGTAGGATTGTATGAGGAGTTTACAAAGACGGGAGATCATGTAAAAGATATGCTCACTGTAATGAATATACGTACATGCCCCTATTGTAATCGAGCTTATATTTTTGCAATATACGCAACCGCAAGAGGCGAGGTGACCGTCAGACCTGAACTGGATCATTTTTATTCCAAATCGGCACATCCATTTTTGGTGTTGTCGTTTTATAATCTGGTTCCCTCTTGCCCGGTTTGTAACCATGTGAAAGGCAACAAGGATATTGGCATTAACCCTCATTTCAGAAAGTTTGATTCCAAGTTTGTTGTAGATGATGGCGTACGGAAGCATAAAGAAATGTCGAAGCAGGATCTGCTTAACCTCAAGAGAGCGGATATGTACATTCACATTGATGGCACGCCAGAAGAAAAGCAGAATATAGAAAAGTTTGGCATCAACCAGTTATATAAGGAGCATTCAGATTACGTAGAAGAAATCTTTACGAAAGCGAGAGCATACGATGCCTATGCTAGAAAAGTGCTGGCGGAGAGTTTCCAAAAGCAAGGACAAACAGAGCAAGATGTGTATAATTTTGTTTGGGGTAGGTATCTCATTGACGCAGAACAAGAGAACCGACCGCTGTCAAAGCTTACAAAAGATTTACTAGATGAGTTGGGGATTTAAAGAGAATCTCTTCTATGAAACGGATGTATATAGTCCGTCGTTTTTTTTAACGAATTGCTAACGCATTGTAAGTCTATATCCAAAGCGTGAAGACTGAGGATGAGTGCAAAGGGGAGGATGATTTGAGGGGTCTGGCTGAATCATGGATCAGGGTTTCAGTTCCGTGTTATTGATAAGGCAACATAATGAGCGCAATACTAAAGGTTTTAAAAGCAAGACAGGGAGATGCTTTCCTCTTCGAGTGTAAAAAGGAGGAAGGTGTATTCTATATGGTGGTGGATAGTGGCCCACGGCTTAGTTCAAAGGACATTGTGCCATTGGTCAAGGAACTACCACATATAGACCTGCTGGTGTTGACGCACTATGATGAAGATCATATTTCGGGCTTTATAGAATACTTCAAGGAATATCCAGAGGATGCGCTGAAGATAAAAGAGTATTGGTGTAACTGTGCCAGTCAGATAGAGGTAGATACTGGGACAACAATCTCAGCATACGATAATGCAAAGTCTTTTGCAGACAGTCTAAGAGAAATACTGAAAGAACACCAAGATGTGAGATGGATGGAGCTTATCAAGGCCGGTCACGAACTTCATAACGAATTTGTGAACATAGAAGTGATAGCCCCTTCGGAACAGGCTCTTGCCCTTAACAGAAGTTGCTATATGGCAGAACAATACCCTGCAATCTCATATCAGAACATGCAGGATGACCTTAACGTGCCTCTTGAGAAGCTGGCTTTAAGGGAAACCTCAAGTAAAGCGCAAGTAGTGAACAATGCATCAATAGCTTTTATATTGAAGTGTGAGGGGAAATCTTACCTTATGCTTGGGGATGTTATGGCTAATGATGTTTATACATATCTTACAAACAAAGGCTACAGTGAGGATAATCCATTGGTTGTGGACTACGTTAAAGTGTCGCATCACGGCAGCAAGAATAATATCACCAATAAATTGTTAGATGTAGTTAAATGTAATCGCTTTATTATCACCACCAACGGAGGGATGGGTAATGCTTATCACCCTGACAGAGAAACCATTGCTAAGATACTATATCATCCGCGTAGGAAAATGGATGAAACTGTCCATCTATTCTTTAATTATACGCTTAGAGAGATTGGGAAGAGAACAATCTTATTCAATGAAGGTGAAACAGTGAAGGCTAACTGTATTGTTCATGAAAATGAAATGGAATTATGAGAAACCTTTCTGCTGAAGAGAAAAGTCTGCTTTATAGTTTAACAGTGAGAATTGCCAACATCAGTAAAGATGAGAAAGACCCGACCAAGGACGTAGAGTTCAATCTGGGGTCGGGAACCATTATTGCATCTGGTGATGACTACTATGTGATGACAGCGGGGCATTGTGTCAAAGGCATGGACAAGGAGCATGTCAAGGTTGAATGGTATAATGGTCAGGAGTTTGTCCGTCTCAAGGTAGTTGAAGTTGTTCGATGTGAGTATAATGAACAGACTAAGGATGATTATGCAGTTCTAGTGATTGAAAGGCCTGATAGTGATATTGACTATACACAAATCATTAAACGATTCGACCTCGCAATTGAGGAAGACAACTACTTAATGCTCGCCTATCCACCAAGCGCTAGAAATGGTAGACTGTTTGATGTAAAAGCAAATTTAGGTGGTTACTGGAATGTGACAACTGAGGTGAATTACAGCCAAGATGATTTTAAGTCCCTCATTAATGGATGCTCGGGCGCAGGTATATTTGTGAACCGGCATAATCGCTTTTATTACTTGGGTATGGCAGTGGCTACCAGAGACCAAATAGGACGCTTCAATGATATCTTGGTAAATAACCCTGGTGTGTTTGATGGATATCTACCCAGTGATACCAAGGATGTGAATTACTTCGATACACTTAAATTATGGGAGGACTGGAGTGATAACCTCAATGCAGAAGAGAGGCGTTCAATTATTAAAAAACTAAATATTGACTGGCTTGAATACCTAACACGCAAGGCTCAAGTGCTATTCCCGTGCGACTACAACAAGAAGGTGGATATGTACATCAAGTATTACGTGAAAGGAATGCGGATTGTCACAGACATGTTACAGTCGAATGCGTCGTTTGTTAATGAACTGAACCGAGCGAATGACAAGTTTTTCAATAAACTGTTGGAGACCCACAAAGAAGATTTCGACACTTCGGATGGTGCATACGCAGACCTTCAAAAGATAACTGACGATGTGAAGGCAAGTATAGCCTCACGATTCCCGGAAGACAAAGATGGTGCGATAGCCGGTGACTATGCTTTGTACAGAGTTGCAGAAAGATTGTTAAATTGCCATTTAGATTATAAGGCACTATCATGATTAAGAGAGAGTTACATACGGACAGCACAGCTACACCGTCGGTCTTGAACCCTGTTTATAAACTGATGGTAATACTGGTGTTGTTACAGAACAGCCGTTCGGAGAAAGGCGTTAAGATAAGCCGTATACAAGTGTACCTGTGGGGCATGAGTGGGAAGAAAAACCGTGAAACATTGGCCAACTACAGAAATAATGGATCTGTCGGAGAGTTACCGATAACGCCAGATGGTCAACTGAGGATTATCATAGCTGATGCCGAACAGAAGGGATTAATAACCGCTGAGAACGATGGAAAATCGTATCTGAGATACAAACTTACACTTCAAGGACAAATTGTTCTTAGGCAACTGAGAAATACCTCCATTTATAAAGAGATTGAAACAGGGCTAGAGGAGATAGGGTATCTTCCCGACACAAAGACCGATAACATAAATTACGTTTGGACTTATGATGTACTTTGACGAAATAGGCATTGTAATAGAAGCCTACAAAAAAGGTAGCCACGAACAAGAACGCTTCGGTCGTATCATACCGGTGAAAAAGGGGCTGACAATTATCGCAGGTGACAATACTTCGGGTAAGACCACACTTGCCAAGTGCTTTTACTATATTCTGGGAGTTGAAGAGATTCTCGACGGCAAGCAGAATGCCAATTCAATGGACAAAAGTGTATACATCGAGTTTGACCAAAAGAATGAAGACGGAGAATTGCACACTTATATGGTGGATAGGTCATGTGTGTTTGCCCAACTGAGTAATTCGGAGGGGAAGGTTATAACCGTAAGGCGAATGCTTAAAGCCGGGGACAAGAAAGATTTCTCGGAGGTGGATGTTTATGAATGCGCCTACAAAGAACGGACGAAGGACACTCCTCATACGACCTATTATCTGCATGGGCAGGATGACCACAATGAAAATATGCCTTTCGGTTTCTATCAGTATTTAGCGAAGTTTGCTGGATTACCTATTATTAAGGTGCCAACAAGAAGTGGTAAAGAATATGACCTTTATCTGCAAACACTGTTTGCCCTCGACTATGTGGAGCAGACTCGTGGCTGGACTGATTACTTTGCGGCCATCAGAGGTTATAACTTTCTACAGCCTAAACAGCGAATAGTGGAATATGCTCTTGGGCTTGGCTTTGACGAAGATTCTGTCACCAAGAAACAATTAAGTAACCAAAACGAACTGCTGAAGGAAGAGTGGTATAGAAGAGTTAGGGATATCGTTCAGCGTCTGACCTATAATAATCTGATGGTGAACGGACTGATGGAAGACATTGCCAAGCAGAAGGGAAAAAGTGAAGACCTGCAATATGCTGTAATTGGAGAGAAAGGAACATTGGCAGAAGTACTGGATAGAATGAAAGCAAGGATTGGCAGCCTTAATGCCACTCTTAGGAAAACAGACAACCAGAGATTTGACGATTATAATAGACAACTGGCAAATTTCAATGAAAAAGAGGAGCAATATGATATTTTCTACAGAAAACTGCAGGAAGACTATAACAAGAAAGACGAGATAACAAGGCAGCTTGTAAATATTGACGAGGAGATTGATCGCAATAGGAATATCAGCCATGTGACAAATCTACTGAACAGCCAGCATGTAAGGACTTGCCCTACCTGCCACAGAGCTCTGGATATTACTGATGAAGGTAATTTGAAAATAGAAGCAGATGACATAGAAAGTAATATCAGATATCTGACAACCCAAAAGAGTTTTATGGGCGGACTACTTGAAAGTTTGAAAAAGACTATTGAGGAGAAAGAGATTTATTTGGCCTACTACAAAAAAATCCTAATGCAGGAGAAAGAGAAATTGAACACTGCATACGTGGAAGTTGCAGACCATGACGACATTCCATCTGAGCAGGTGATGATGGAGATGACCGACCTTAAAATGAAATTGGCCAGCTATAATGAAGTCAGTGCACAAGTAAAAGCAATGGTGGAAGAGATGTGGCCAATGAAGTTGGCTTACGACCAGAACAAAGCTGACATAAAGGCTCTTGGCGAAAACAAAGATGACACGGGTAGCAAGGAACTAAATGCTCTTCAAATAGAATTTAGGAAACTGCTACATGCGTTTAGGTATGACAGTAACGATACGCGACTAGTATCGCTGCTGACCGATGACCGGAACTCGAACTATCTTTATCTCCCTCAGGCTTTAGTGGGGGGATATATGGAACATCTGCGCTCGGTATCTTCAGCTTCAGATTTTGTTCGTTCTGTGTGGGCTTATTATCTTGCATTGATGAAAGTGGGCACACAGCATCCGGGTTTCTTACTTTTTGATGAGCCATGTCAGCATTCCATCAATGAAACAGACTTAAAGACTCTTTTCGAGAGATGTACGGAAATAGACCGACAAATCATTCTTTTCTGTTCTTCCGAACCTAAGACAGAAGAGACCGTCAATGCTGAAAAGGGTGATAAAGGATCCGTCAAAACTAATATTCAAAAATTGGTGAAGGATTTAGATGAGAATAAATATTATCTATACCAGATGAAGGCGGGAGAGAAAGCAATTGCAAAATTCGATTAAGAATCTGAAAAGGTGTGTGGGAGGCTTATGTGTTTGTTCTTCAGGGGCGCTCCAAAGATGAAGTGTAGTAGGATAGACAGACGAGGCGACCGCTTTAGCGGGCGGCTGGCCTGTGCTTGGAGCGGGGATGATGCTTAATGATACTTACCTATGACTCAAGAAGAGAAGTGGCAAACCAAGTACAATGAAATAATGGCCTTCATGGTGGAGAACCATCGGAGGCCATCGAAGTTCGTAGATGAAGAGAGGGGAATGCGGAACTGGTGGAAGCACCAGCAGAAGTTGGTGAATGCCGGTGATTTGAATCCTAACCGCTTAGAAAAGTTCAATGAGTTATTGAAACTGGGAGAGAAGTATAAGCACGTGAATCAGTACCAATGAGCGTGGGCTGGAAAAAAGAGACGGGTAACCCACCATATGAACGTAAGGTGATATCAATATAAAGATGTACCTTTCTTGCGTCCTTTCAGTAGCAAGCTAGCAAAGCTGGAGCGGCCTGCGAATTATTAATCGCAAGCAATATGGATAAGAAAAAGAATGATGATGTTGATTATGCCGCAGCATATCGTCAGTTCATGAATTTCAGTCATGGACTTAGTTTGAAAGTAAGCATCCAACCCCTTTTTAGGAGGTATAAGATATAGTTATTACCTTTGTGCCATTAATTCAAAATTTGAGATTATGGCAATAAGTAGTAAAGACATTGAAACCCTGTGGAAGCGGTACTCCAGTGAGGCAGTTAATCGAGGAGTCTCTGTTGCACAGTTTTTTGAATCAAATGGCGTACCTTATTACGTATTTGAGAAATGGTACATTTAGAGTTCCTTAAAAGGAACGGCTATAATGCGAGGTGAAATTATATGGATCGTGAGAATTATCAGAAGCGTATAGATGACTTGCTAAATGCTGTCAGTTCTCTCCTGGATGCGAATAATGCAATGGGCGAGAAAATTCAGAAGCTAGAGAAGATAGCTGATGAATACGAGGATCTGAAGGTCAGGTATGACAAGCTTGAAGGTGAGCTTGCGATGCGTAAGCGTGCCCAGCATGGCAAGGGTAGTGAGAAGCCAAAAGAAACTACTGCCTCTTCAGATGAAAAGACCAAGGACGATGACGAGAATGACTATATAGAGAATGGCAGCAGGAACGATATACCTCCCGTTGAAGATCCTGATGAAGAAGAGAATATTTCTCCTTCTGAGCCTCCTGTAAAGAAGGAACGCGATAACAGTAACCGCCCAGAACATTATGAGAAGGGACATCATTGACAACCGCTCGACCTATGGTCACTTGCAAGGCAAGAACTGCTGCGAGCGTGCAGTCCGACCATTTACAAATCTACGGAAGAGCTTCGGCGGATTCAGTAGTGAGTTAGGTGGAGAGGTCGCTGCAGCTTGGCTGACCTTTGTGGAATCATGCAAGCTTCAGAAAAAAGCTGCGCTTGAAGTCTTCAATGGATATTTCCAGAGGATAGCCGAAGGTAGGAGGGATTATGACCTCATTACCGAAGAGGTGTTGTGTTAAATAGAAATAAAAACATAAACAATCCAATTTCTTAGGAACGCTCAAAACCCCAGCAGAAGCTGGGGCTAAGGCTTATGGCTAAAAAGGAGTTGGATGCTTACTACTCAGCAATTGGTATGGGGGCGTAATACCAGATATACCAGTTGAGAATTTAAGGTGGGAAGGTGACGAGGTGTGTATGATGAAGGTTGAGTTACTCGCACTGTAACTTAACGATATAACGATATAGGCTTCGTATCCAAGTGAAGCATGAACGCGGGATATGAAGCAGGTTGTTGTACTTCCGCAGCAGAGTAATTATTATGGGGAAAGATGTCGGTTTTTACATGGTTTCCTAAGTGTCAGGTGCTTAAGTCAAAGTAGTTTGGCAAATTTCTAAGGAAAATCTTTGGAGTTTCTAAGAAAAAGTGTAATTTTGCACGCGAAAACAATTTGAAATGATACCTATGGATAAGTATGATGTTGATAAATTGAAGGCTGTGACACTGTATATTCTTAAGAAATGCGGTGCTACGGATTATATCCATCTCTTCGAAATCCTGTATTTTGCGGAGAGAGAACATTATGCAGACTATGGTAAACGTATTACGAAGGATACTTTTATAGCCATGGAGCATGGCCCTGTGCCATCGTTCCTCTATAATGCCCTGAAATTAGTGACAAGGCAGGAGCAGGCCAGTGCTGATAGCCTCTTATGGAAGATTGCCAATGCTGTGACTCCAGGATCTGCAGAGCTGTATTATTTCTTTGCTGCAGCAGAAGAGCCAGATATGGATGAACTAAGCAAAGCCGAAATCGCTTCTTTAGATAAATCTATAGCTGAATATAAGGATATGTCGCCTTGGGAATTGTCAGATAAATCGCATGACGAGGCGTGGCATGAGGCATGGGATGTTCTTCAAAATTCTTCAATGAACCCATATAAGATTGCTAAGGCCGGAGGGGCTTCAGACGGATTTGTAGAGTATTTGAAGGATCAGGACGCCATAGATAATTTCCTGAAAGGTAATGGTTAACCTGAAAGAATTGCTGTCTTCGGAAAGTATAGAGAACCTTACAGCCTCTCAAGCTGTTGAGGGAGCTGTTTTCCGTATGCATCTTGGTGAAGATGAGGGTGTCAAAGGAAAGAATCCTGGTGATGAGGGTCGCAATAAGTATTTTGTCGTGTTAGGGCATGACTCTGAAGGGAATGCTATAGGATTTGTCTTGGTTGACACTGTCGTTAATCCGAATCTACCTCAAAGGCGTAAGGATGCTCATTATAAGATTCTTGCAAGAAATAATACTTTCTTGAACGGTGTTGATCGATTTGTGGACTGTTCAGACTTCAAACTTATTTCTAGAAAACGTTTCTCAGAATTGTTTGGGAAAGAAAAGGCAAAGGGCACGATTAATGCTGCTGATTTGGCAGCGGTTAAGAAAATGACTGCCGAATATGAAGACGCTTCACCTAAGATACTGAAGCGCTTCGGACTTGTATAGGATATTCTATTAATTTCATATTTGATTAGATAGGTTACATCGGAAGATGTGACCCTTTTTGGGTTTGACTAATAAAAACAATTATATGTCTGAAAGGAAAAGGATTTATCTGTGCTTGGCTCACATGAGCGAGGACGGAATGGAACAGAAGTATGTGAAGGAGGCTTTTGATACGAACTGGGTGGTGCCATTGGGACCGAACGTCAAGCTTTCGAGCAGGACCTCGAGCGTTTTGTTTGTTCCCAAAATGTAAAAATTGAAAAATGTAATAATGATAATATTATCTGTCAGACATCGGAGTCGAGCGTGGCGTATGTGAATGGGGTGAGTGAGGCGTTGTTTAAGGTGGGTATGTGCCTGCCTGCGGGGCCGTATGTCACGGATGATGGTGTAAGGTACATCGTTGATACCATCAAGGAGAACATTGTCGGATGAAGATTCTGAAAGCTGTCTGGCAGATTTGCTCATACCTCTTCTGGCCTCGATGGAGATAATAAGGACAGAAGAACATAATAGTGCTACGCAAGGAGGAAGGCATCGCTTGACATTGGTCGGGCGGTGCCTTTGTTTGTTTTAATGAGCACTTTACAACCGGCTCTAATATTACATTCGTATCAAGGAAGGCTCTCATACACCGTACTTCTCTTCTAAAGCCTCCTCCCGAAGATCTTCCCATGAGAAATCCTTGTGAGCTTTGCCTAAGATGCCTCCCAACTGCAGGAAACCTTCTGGCGTGTTTGGCAAAGACTGTAGTTTATTTAACAACGCAGCACCGTCTGTTGAGGATTTAAGCTGTGTCTTGAACTGCGCAGCATACTCCTTCATCAGCTGCTCCATCTTCGCCTGCATCCACATCAGTAGGGCTTTCTCGTCTGCAAACAGTGGTCGCATCTCGTCAATCACTGCATCATTGAATGATATATTAAATCTGCACATATATTATTCTTTTATTATTTTCTGCGACAAAGATACGATGTTTTTTTGAAAGTTGCAAGTTTTTTAGATAAAAAGCGCTCGGCTATGCTCGCTCTTACTACTGAAAGAAGTTTAGACAGAATAACAGATAAAGACAGAAGAACACAATAGTGCTGCGCAATCGTACGCAACGCAGGAAGGAAGGTATCGCTTGACACAACGTCGGGCGGTGCCTTCTTGTTTTTTTGACAGAATGATTTATGTATTATGTTATTATCAAGAGTTGAAAATCTTGGGAATTTTTTAGAGAATTTTGGCGTTTTTAAGTTGATAATTGAGAAAAAAGTTGTATCTTCGCAGCGGAATTACTAAAAACATAATGATATGGGAAAGATTGAATTGATGGCATTGCCGTATGAACTGGATGCATTGGAGCCGGTGATTAGCAGAGAGACGCTGGGGTTTCATCATGGGAAGCATCTTGCGGGGTATGTGAATAATCTGAATGGGCTGCTGGAAGGGAGTCCGTTGGCAGGATTACCTTTGGAAGAAATCGTTTGTAAGGCTACGAGTGGTGTGCTGAATAACGCCGGGCAGATACTGAACCATGAATTGTATTTTGGGCAATTTTCTGCTCCTAAGGCTGACAATGTGCCTACTGGAAAGCTCACTGAGGCTATCGGGCGCGACTTTGGGTCGTTCGAGGCGTTCAAGGAGGCATTCCAAAAGGCGGGGGCTACGCTGTTTGGATCTGGCTGGGTGTGGCTGTCGGCTGATAAGGAAGGGAAGCTGGTTATAACGCAGGAGACGAATGCTGCGGATCCTGTGCAGAAGGGACTGAAGCCGTTGCTGACTTTCGATGTGTGGGAGCATGCCTACTACCTGGACTATCAGAACCGTCGTCCTGACCACTTGGCTGCGCTTTGGCAGATTGTGGATTGGGAGGTGATTGAACAACGATATCGAAAGTAATCACGACTCGACAGAGTTAATTGTTCATTTCTTTGTCGCAAAGAAAAGGAACCAAAGAAACACGACCCACCAAACCTCCCTTTCAAGGGAGGCTTAATTTGCTACGGGCAGAGACCGCCCTTCGCAAAGGTTTTGGTATGGCTCTCCAGCCTTTGCCCTTCGGGTTCGCCATATTATTTAACTAAGACCATCATAGGTCTGACCCTTTTGTGTCGTTGGGTCACTAGAGGCGGAGGCACATCATGGTGAGGTCGTCGTTGGGGTCGGCGCCATTGCGGTGGGCTTCGACTTCGACCTTGAGGGTGTCGATGACCTGGCGGGCGGAGTCAAACCGGGTGGTGCGGAAGATGTTGAGCAGACGTTCATCACCGAACTGTTGCTGTTGGGGGTTCTCAGCCTCGTTCAGACCATCGGTGTAGATGAAGAGAGGACGGCCCTTGATGGTGTCGATGCTCTCGCCCTTGTATTCGAGTCCGGGCCACAGGCCAATGGGGGCGTTGGGAATCATCTCCAGGAAATCGCCGTGACTCTCGCCGCCACCAATGACGGGGGGATTATGACCGGCATTACAGAAGTCGAGGTGACCGGTGGTGAGGTCGACGAGTCCGAGGAAGAATGTGACGA
>JAEEGG010001414.1_pt1 | contig 65557 bp, 42 predicted proteins | sample 9134161 | NCBI WGS metagenome assembly JAEEGG01 (sample SAMN16246543, study PRJNA631951) | gut metagenome | biome: gut microbiome; feature: rumen; material: CR-attached | host: Bos | place: Iran: Karaj | collected 2018-10
GCGGCCTACTCCCTGCCCAACATCAAGGAATAAGCCATATATTATTGAAATTGAATAATATATTTGCCCAATCACCAATAAATGTAGTCAGAAAAGAGAGTATATGATTAAAGATATTATTCTTGTCGGTACAGGCAGTTTCTTCGGTGGCATTGCCCGTTATCTTATAGCCTTGGGCATGAAGGGAATAAGTGATACTTATCCCTGGGCCACGATGACAGCCAATATTGCCGGTTGTCTGCTTATCGGATTACTGATGCCGATGTTAACCCGGCTAAGTTCTCCTTCACAGCTAAGTCTTCTTTTATCAGTGGGATTCTGTGGAGGATTCACGACATTTTCCACGTTCTCAAAGGAGAGCTTCAACCTCTTGCAGTCCGGCAACTATACCATCTTCTGCCTGTACGCCTTTGGCAGTGTCGCCATAGGAATACTTGCCGTTGCCGTTGGCTTTACATTGGCAAAGTAAGCGCAAATAGAAGAGCAGTTGAAAAATAAAACAAATGGAAATACTCAGGGCAACAACGACGGCCGGACGGGCAGGGGCCTGTTATGTCCGCATTCAGGCCATGGCACGGAAACATAAGATTCCGCTTGACGTGGAATTTGACGAACATGACACGCCCGAAACAAAATACATCGTGGCGGTTGACGATTTCCTGCCCATAGCCACCTGTCGGTTATATGCCATTGACGATGCAAAAGTCATGCTGGGGCGCATTGTCGTACTGCCTGAATACCGTCGCAAGGGCATCGGTACAAGGGTTGTAGAAGAAGCTGAAGCATGGGCAAGGGAACTGGGGTTCACAAGGGCTGTCGTTGAAAGCCGTGACAACAAGATACCCTTTTATGAGTCGATGGGCTATGTGGCAGACTTTGACCGCAGGATAGAAGGAAAGACCTTCACTTGTTTCAGAATGGAAAAGATTTTATAACCTAAAACACCAACGATTAAGCAATTTGTGATAACTGCTTACGACGGAGCAGGAATGCTGGCATAGCGGATGGAGGTAAGGCCCCTCCACTTGGAAGGCATGGAACGACTGAAGAAACACCTCATCGCTTCCGGTGGTTTGCTCGATGATTAACATTATGTAACAGGAGTCTTCTTCTTTTCTTCCTCCTTGTATTCAATAATCTGCTTTTTCGCGAATTGCTTTCTTGTAAAGTCTGATTATAGCAGATAAAAGCTAAAAATGATGCTAGAAAAGAATATTTTTCCTGTGTTTGTGACTTTGTTTCAAGAAATAATCGTATTTTTGCATCGTAAATATCAGATAATTGAAGATAATATAAAATTAAAATAATAAATATCACTTTACTGAAATATAAAATTCTTATACAATGGCAGACCTATACGAATACTCCACACCTGAGCTTGTCCGTTTGCTTGGCACTCGGTTCAAAGATTACCGTATGCGCTGTAACCTCACCCAGAGGGAGGTGGCAGAACAGTCGGGAATCGGACTTACCACCATCCACAAGTTTGAGAACGGAACGGCTGGCAATCTTTCGCTGTCAACATTCATCCTGCTCCTGAAGGTAGTGGGCCAGATCAATGCATTGGACGACGTGCTGCCAGAGCTGCCCGAGTCTCCTTATCTCATCCGCAAGGAGGACAAGAAGGCACAAAGAATACGTCACTCTAAATGACGGAGCAGCGAGAGCAGAACCGAACTTGTTCGAGTTGTGCCGAGTCGCGACGGAATTGCGTAAAACGAAATAAGACAGGAATATGATCAAGTCACTAAGAGTCATCCTCTGGGATGAGGAGATTGGAAGACTGGCCTGGGATGAACGCCGCAGGTTGTCTTACTTCACCTACAATCCGGAGTTTGTGGGGAAGGGATTGAACGTCTCTCCCCTTGTTGCCCCTGTTGATGGTGTCAGAGCCTTGGCACCTGTCTGGGGTGAGGATGCGAAGATCTATCAGAAGCTTCCGGCATTCGTTGCAGATTCCCTGCCCGACTCCTGGGGAAATCAATTGTTTGAATTGTGGCGGCAACAGAATCATCTGGCAGGTGCAGACATTACGCCCCTTGACAAGCTTTCATTCATCGGACGGCGAGGCATGGGTGCTTTGGAATTCATGCCAGAGACGACCAGGGAGCGACGGGCAGAGAAGATAGACATGAAGTCTTTGGCCGATTTGGCGGAACGCATCTTCACGGAAAGGGAGAACGCCCGTATTCTGCCAGAGGAATCGATTACCATGCAGTCCTTGCTGACCGTCGGCACCTCAGCCGGTGGCCGCCAGCCCAAGGCTATCATCGCCATCAACAAGGAGACGGGAGAGATAAGGAGCGGTCAGATAGCAGGACTGGAAGGATTTGAGTACTATCTGTTGAAGTTCGGCAACTCGCAGTACAGCTCTGCCGAGTTGGAGATGACCTATTATGAATTGGCCACGACTGCCGGAATCAACATGATGCCGTCAGAACTGTATTCGGTAGAAGGTAACAACCATTTCATGACCAAGCGTTTTGACCGTGACGGAGAGAAAAAAGTGCATACACAGACGTTGGCTGCCATCTATCCCGATGCAGACAGCTATGAGCAGTTGATTACTGTGTGCCGCAAGCTCCACCTTCCTGAATCAGACTGTCAGGAAGTGTTCCGAAGGATGGTGTTCAACATCCTGTCGAACAATACCGACGACCACAACAAGAACTTCTCGTTCATCATGCAGAAGGACGGCTCGTGGCGTCTGTCACCAGCATACGATATCACCTATATCATAGACAATGGCGGTTATCTTCCCAACGAAGACCACTGCCTGTACATCCGGGCTAAACTTCGCAATGTAACGCGTGAAGATGTTATCCAGTTCGCTCATGACAATGGCATCCGCAGACCTGATTCCATCATCAGGGATGTTGTAGGGTCATTGAAACAGTTCCGTTCCGTAGCGACAAAGTATGGCGTGTCTGAACAATGGACAGGAAGAGTTGAAGCAACCATTATCGGCCACATGAAAGCCTGGGGCGAATGGACGGAGCAGCGAGAACAGAACAAAATTCATTTGGCTTTTGTCGAGTCGCGACGGACAAAGACCGATGGTCAATGGGAAGAAGAGCAAACGTCTGACTTGACCATCAACGGACATCTTATCACTGACTTCCACTTGGAGCAGCAGTTCAAGGGAAACGATCTTCTGCTTGCAACCATTGACGGCAAAGAGTTGAAATATATCATCCGCAAGGGAACGCCAGAGCATGAAGAACTGACAAGGACGGGATTGGCAAACATAACCGAGGAAATGAAGAAGGATCTTATTGAAAGATTTCTTCTCCCTAAAGTTGGTAGCGGTTTATAGCGGTATGTATCTTAATATAACAAAGAAAATATATACAATGAATAATAGTTCATAAAAAATATGACAATACAGTAAGCTATAGAAGCCCGTCATAGTGTTAGGGCTTATAAAGACCTACCATTGAGCGTGGAAATCGTCAAGGTGCTTGAAGATGAAATTGTGTAGTTGAACGATGAAGGACAACTACACATTTAGTTGATATGCAATGAGCCGAAGGCATTTCAGGGAACACTGACCAAATACGGGAAGTTCCGTAATGCCAACAACTATCTGGTCATGGCCGGAAAGAAAGCCGATGACCTTGATGAGCGCATAGGCTACTACGGTGAGCATCTGGTGTTGTTGGCTCAGGCACTTGGATTGAACACATGCTGGGTAGGTCTCTCCTACTCGAAGGTGCCAGGAACGTATGAGCTTGTTGTCCCTCAGCTTCGTGATGAGCTGTATGCATTAGATAAAAAAGTGCACTGGCCATATAAGCTGGTACACTTTTTTTGTGCGTAAGTCTTACATTGAATTCACGTTAAGAAGGAAGCGGAGACAGGGAGTTGTTCAGCGTCTTTCGGTAGTTGCGGTATTGGAAGTTTTTTTTGTGAGTTCTGACGGAAGGATGCCGAACTCCCTCTTGAAGACTTCGCGGAAGTGTGCCATCTGATTAAAGCCCGTCATCATGGCTGCCTCTGAAACATTGTAGTCACCACTTTCGAGCAGTTGGTAGCAGTGGCGGAGACGCTGCTTGCGAACATACTCATTGGCGGTGAGTCCTGTCAGTGCTTTCACCTTGCGGTAGAAGGTGCTGTGGCTCATCGCCATCTTGTCGGTCAGGAAAGCCATGTCGATATCGGTCTGCATGATGTGTTCCTCGATGATGCGGTTCAGGCGTTGCATGAACTCGCGGTCGAGTCGGCTGAGGGTGTTGGTGGACGCAGAGCGGCTGGTGGGTATGCTCTCCACGCCATTGTTGCTGAGCTGCTCGGCCAGTCTTCGCCTGTTGGCAAGCAGATTCCTGATGCGGCTGGTGAGGAGTTTGGCCGTGAACGGCTTGGTGAGATATGAGTCGGCTCCGCTGTCGTAACCTTCTTCTTTGTCTTCGTCGGTATCTTTTGCCGTTAATAGGATGATGGGGATGTGGCTGGTTTGTATGTTCTCCTTCAATCGTCGGGTGAGCTCGACACCATTCATTTGGGGCATCATAATGTCAGAAATGATGAGGTCTGGGAGATGCTCCGTAGCGAGTGCTTCGCCTTCCACACCATTCTTTGCCTGGAGAATGCGGAAATCGTCGCACAAGGAGTCGGCGATATATTGGCGAATGTCATCATTGTCTTCAACGATGAGCAGCAAGGGTGCCTGCTCTTCGACATCGGTCGGCTCGTCGCTTTCTTTGTCATCCTGCTTAGCTTCCTTCACGCCCTTTATATCTTCTTTGTGCAGCGCATTCGGATAGTTGTTGGCTGCCGACAGGGCGACCGTGAACTTACAACCTTTCCCCTCCTCGCTTAGAACCGTAAGCTGGGCTTCGTGCAGGTCGGCCAGCGACTTCACGAGCGAGAGTCCGATGCCCGTTCCTGATGCCTGATGGCTGCCTTTGGCCTGATAGTAGCGGTCGAAGATGTGTGGCAGCGCTTCGGCTGAGATGCCGTGTCCCGTGTCTGATACGTGCAGTAGGATTTGTTCGTCGTCGGTAGCCTCTAAGGAGACATCGATGGTGCCCTCCTCAGTATATTTGACGGCATTCGAGAGCAGGTTGTTGAGGATGGTGGCGACGACCTCAGAGTCGAAATAGACCATCGGTACGCTGTTGTGTTGGTGATATTGGATGTCTACCTGCTGATTGCGATTGAGCTCCCTGTAGTTGAGTACGATTTCACGGACAAACTGTCCGAGGTCGCCACGTGCCACCGTGAGTCTTCGGTTTTGCGTCTCCGTCTTCCGGAATTCCAGAATCTGATTGATGAGGTCGCGCAAACGTCCGGCATTCCGGTTGATGATTTCCACTTTCCGCCTACTCCCTGCTTTCAGGGTGCTGTCGGCGGCGAGATCTTCCAGAGGTCCGAGGATGAGCGTCAGCGGTGTTCGCAGTTCGTGGGTGATATTGGTGAAGAAGCGCAGGCGCTCTTCGTTCAGTTCTTGCTTCTGCAGGCTCTCGCGGCGCGTCATCTCTAATGAGTTCTGTAGTGCCAGGTGGCGCTTGTAGTCTCGGAAAAAATACCAAACGGCCGCTGCTGCCAGTAACACATAGAGCATCCACGCCCACCACGTCTGCCAGAAGGGCGGTGTGACACGAATGCGGAGTTGTGTCGTAATGGCTTTCTCCCAGTCCTGGCTCTTTAGTTTTGCCCGAAGCATGAACGTGTAGTTGCCTGGTCGAAGACTGCGGAACGTTACTTGGTTGTCTTTTCCACCTGGGTACCACTTGTCGCTCAGCCCCTTCATCATATAGGAGTATTCCACCTCGTCGACCTGCGCATAGTTTTGTACGGCATAGGCGATGCGCAAGGTGTTTTGCTGATAGGAGACCGTGATACACCCGTCGGCATCTGGCTGTATGTATTGGGGCGTGCTCATTCCAGATCGGCGTTCGTCGCCCCACTGCCTCTCCTCTTCTGCTGTGGGGCTGAACACTTCGCATCTGACAATCCTGACTGGCGACACCTCATGGGTATTTCCTATCTCTTCCGGCTGAAAGTAGTAAACGCCTTTTGATGAGCCAAAGGCAATGCTGCCGTCGCTCAGCGTGGCGACGGCTCCTTCCATGAACCCGCTGGTGTTGAGATTTTGCTGGCTGTAGTCATAGAACCGTCGAGCCACGGTGTCCAAACAGACGATGCCCGTGTAGGTGCTGGCCCAGATGCGCCCTTGCGCATCTTGCTTGATGGCGCGCACTTGGCGGTCGGGCAGCCCTGCTTTTCCATCGTAGGTGACGAAGTGCCTGAGGTCTCTCATGTCCGGCATTCTGATGATTCCCTCACTGGTGGCCAGCCAGATTCCGTTGGTGCGGTCGGTGAGTGCATGGTTGATGTTGTTCGACGGCAGTCCGTCGGCCATCGTGAGATGTTGTGCTGCCATCGTGCCAGTATGGATGATCACGATGCCGCAGCCCTGTGTCGTCAGCAGCAGTTGTGTTGGCGACAGGCGGATAAAGCACGTCACTGGTGCCCCATTGGTGATTCGGGTGATGGCCTCCTGATGGCTGACCTGCCCCTTGTCGTAGATGCACACGCCATATTCGGCTCCTATCCAGATGCGTCCGTCGGAATCCTCAAGGAATGAATGAATGTCGCACACGCCGTAGCCGATGTCAATCGGTTCGAACTGTTGCCGACGGGTGTCGAACCTGATGACGCCCTCGTCCTCCATTCCCAGCCAGATGTAGCCTTGGCTGTCGGCCATCAGGCATCGGGCAAACGAGTGAGCCCTGTGCTTCATGCCGCTCACGCGCCAACGTCCTTCGAGCTTCAGCTTGTCGGTAGTGCTGTCGTAGTTGCATACACTCAGGTCGTCTTCGCCGCTCACCCAGATGCGCCCCTGCTCATCGTTGGTGATGCCATAGACACGCTTGGTCTTGGCTTGGCCTGAACCGGTGGTCGCCGACCATGCTTGTGGATAGGCGGAAGAGGGTAGGCCGTTGGACTTCACAGCAGAGAAGTCGAGTGTTTGAAACAGTGGTTTCCGGCTGGGAATGAAGTCTATTCCTGTGCTGTGGTTGCCAATCCAGATGTTCCGATAGGCATCCTGTAGGATGCAGCGCGTGTTCATCGAAGAGGTCTCCACGAGCCTGGCCATTTCCGACGATCCGCCTGTTGCCGGTCGGCGTTCGTCGGTGAGCACTCCTCCTACGTCGGTGGCTATCCACAGATGACTGTCGGCCAGCCCTCCCCCTGGGCTCTCCCCGTCGAACAGGATTTCCCGGATGTCGTACACATTGGCACGCATGGCCTCGGTGCCGATGGCGTTTAGGTTGAATGATTCCGTGGCGGCGCTGAATAGTGCTAGTCCCTGGTCGGTACCAATCCAGATTTGCCCTTTGCTATCTTTCACGATGCGCCGCACGTTGTTACTTGGCAGAGCCCCGTTGGTTTTCACGAAGTGGCGGATGACGGTTTGCTTCTTGTAGTCGACAATGCTCATTCCCTCCTTGCTATGACCGATGTAGAGATGCCCCTGTCCGTCGTCCATTCCACACCGACTACTTGGTAGCTCCAGATGGAGGGTCGTCAGTTGGTTTGTTGTGCAGTCGAGGTGCTGAACCTTTCCGTTTCCAAAAATCAGCCAGACACCCTGTCGGTGGTCGTCGGCTATATCGACCAGACTATAGTTCACAAGCTCGTCGCCTTGGAACCGATGTCCGAACACCCCTTTCGTGCAGTCGTAGACCACCAGCCCCTGTTCCGTACCAATCAGCATGCGGTTGCTATGGCGGTCGTAGAACAGCGACAGAATCTTATCGTTGGCCGTGCCCATGTGCTCACGTCGGAAAACGCTTACCGTGTGGCCCGCTATGCGATTCAGCCCCGCCTCAGTGCCTGCCCACACATAGCCATTGCCGTCGAGTGCCATCGAGAGGATGTAATTGTTCGACAGTCCGCTCGCAACATCGATTTGGACGGGCGACGACGCCTGTGCATATAGGGAGCAAGACACCAGCAGTAAGGTGAAAAGGAACTTATTCATAGTCGCGGTTGATGGTCGTTACGTTTTTCATTCGCATCTTTCTCGTGTCATGAGTGAAAATGGCTTGTCGTTCGTCGTGGCTGACGGTTTCCAGATGCACATTCTTTAGGCGAAGGTCTTCAGCATGGCTCACCGACAGCCCCCAGGCAGGCTGTAGTCCGTGGGCGGAGGGTTCGGGATAGCCCTCATCCTCTCCATGTTGGCTGATGGTAGCCTTTGCGCCGTTCGGGAAAAAGAACGGATTGCTGCCGCGCTGACTCGCCAAGTCGGCAAGTGTTATGCCGCCGCGGAAACGGATGTTGATGTTGCTCAGACTGACATTTTTGATTCGGTTGCCCTTGGTGCCAACGATGAGGCATGCATAGCGGCTGTCGGCATCGTCGACGTCAATATGACTGATGCTGATGTCCCTGATTGAGGAATGCCGAAATCCCTCAGGTGCTCTCATCCTGTTTCCCAAACGAATGTAGACAGGTGCGTTGCAGATGTCGCGCATCTTAATATGGCTCACGCTGACGTGCTCCATGCGAGCTCCGTCGACCGTTTCGAGTGCCAACCCCCGACAATGGGTGAACGTGCAGTTTCGGATGGTGATGTGGCGGAAGCCGCCCGTGCTCTCTGTACCCAGTTTGATACGCCCGGTGGGTCCGTCGCCATCGGGGGCTTTCACGGTTGTCATGGTGTAGGTGCCGTTGATGAGCGACCCTGCATCGTAGCCGCTCACGTGGCAATCCTCGATGAGCACATGCTCCGTGGGCTTGGCCCGCCCTAAAGCATAGGAGCATTTCAGCACGATGGCATCGTCGTTTACGCTGTTGACGCGACAGCCACGTATGACGACACGCTCGCAGCAGTCGATGTCGAAGCCGTCGCGGTTGGTGTCGGCCGTCACGTGGTCGATGAGCAGGTCGTCAACACCCGTGAGCAGCAGGGCAAAATGTCCGCTGTTTAGGAAGCGCAGTCCCTGGATGGTCACCCGTTGGCAGTCGCGCAGCGCCAGCGCTTTGTTGGCAGTGGTCTGGCCGGTAGCGCTCTTGCGCTGTCCCCCACGGGTGAGCACGCCGGTGCCATCGATGAGCCCGCTGCCCTCCAACCGAACGTCGTGCAGCTGCTCGCCCCCAATCAGGGAGTTGTGCCAGTGGCTATGTCCGAAGTCCTGGTAGTGCGAGTCGTTGGGCTCGGCCTCGTCGTAGCCTTCGCTCTCGGTAGGTGCCGCTGCCTTCAGCACTGCATCGCCCTCTATGCGCAACGTCACACCACTCTTCAGCCGCACGCTGTAGCAAAGGAAGGTGCCCCCTTGCACCAGCACCACCGAGTTCTCATCGTTGCGGGCAGCCTGCTCAATGGCAGCATTGATGGCCGGTGAGTCGATATGGTGCCCGTCGCCCACGGCTCCGTAGTCGCGTACGTCGTAGACGGCAGCTGCGGCCGTGCAGCAGCAAGCCAAGAGCAGAGCGGTGCAGCATTGTCGCATAGGTCAGTATCGTATTTTTCCGTCGTAGTTGAAGATGGGCTGGTCGGTGGGCACTTCCTCGTCGTAGAACTGCACCGCCGAGTCGTTCAGCTTCGGATGCTGCTGGCGCAGCAGGTTGATGATTTCAGCTGCAGCCCAGATGGTGGGACCGTAGCCGTGGGCAGCCATCACGTGAACGGGCCGATGGGCATAGAAGGCAGCATCGAAGCCCATGCCCGTGCCGACGCAGACGTTCTCCACCTGCCCCTTTTCGTTCACACTCGATGCTACCGCGTGCCAAGCCAATAGTGCCACCGGACCGAATGCCTTCGCATCAATCCAACCCTTGTTCACGGCGTGGGCGAGGCAGTAGGTGAAGATGGCTGTTGCTGATGTCTCCAGATAGGTGTCGGGGCGGTCAAGCAGCTGGTGCCAGAAGCCTTCGTGATGTTGCAGGGCGGCCAGTCCCTCTGCATGTTCGCGCAGCAGTTGCAGGATGGCGGCACGCTTGGGATGGTCGGCGGGCAACACGTCGAGCACCTCACACAGCGTGAGGATAGCCCAACCGTTGGCACGTCCCCAGTGGAAGGCAGGGTGTGGATTCATGTCCTCCACCCATCCGTGACGGAACAGCTTCTTCTCCGGCATCCACATGCGCTGGCCAAACTGCAGCACCTGTCGGGCAGCCTCGTCGTAGTAGCGCTGCTCGCCCGTGAGCCGTCCCATGTAGGCCACCGCGGGCACACCCATGAACATATCGTCGAGCCACACCGTATTCTTTTGCGGGCGCAGGCGTGCGAAGGTGCCGTCGGCGAGGCGATACTCCTTGTTCATGATGTAGTCGGCGTAGTTGTCGATGAGCGGCCGGAGCGCACCCTTCTTGCCGGTTCCCATCAGCTCGGCCTTGATCATCGAGCAGCACACCGCCCCTGCATCGTCGAGCGCATGAGGGTCGACGACGCGGCGCACGTTGCCGTCGATGGCCTTGCCGTCGGCATAGAGCTGCTGGAAGTAGGGGGCGATGTCGGCGAGTAGCTGGTGACGACGCGCCACATAGTCTCCGTAGGCCTTGTCGCCCGTTGCCTGATAGGCCGCCAGCACACCCGAATAGGTTACTCCCCACTCGTAGCTGGTCAGTCGGAAGCCGCCCTGCTTCAGCTGTGTGTCGGCGTTGATGCTGTTCAGCTTCGTGACCTCCTGCCCAGTTTGCTTATCTACTAAAATAGCTGGTGTTTCCTGGTCGATGTATTTCAGCACTCGGTCCATGACCTGCTTCACCTCGTCCACACGGGGTATGCCATAACCTACACGGTAGGCAGGCTTCATGAGGTGCAGCGGCGTGTTGTTGTCGTTGACTACCGATTGTGCAGAGAGCAACGAAACACAAAGGAATAGCTGATAGAGAATCAGTGAAAGACGCTTGTTCATGATGCGGGTGGTTTTGTTATTGATACCTATTGATGAGATGTTGGGGTAGGCGGACGATACAGATGTTCATCGAACGGCCGTCGTCGGAGAGCATGGCCGACTGAATCTCTATCTCCGTGCCGTCGGGCTTGAAGGTGGGGTGAACGTGGTCGCGGGCGGTGGTCTTATGGCCTGCTGAGAGCAGGATGCGCTCACCCGTGTGGCGGTCGATGAGCCATAACTCGCGGGCAAAGTCGTCGCCAGCCACCCAGTGGCCGTCTTGCGAGCCTGCTACGTGCCAGAAATTGTCGCCCGGTACCTGTCCTTCCAACGTGAGCTCACGCGTGCGCATGTTGACGACGGCGATTCCCGTGGCATATTCCTTCGTGCCTGCAGGGCCCCAGGCGTCGGACGTGGCGAACGACTCCAGTCCGGCAATCTCTTTCTTCTCACCGTTGTTGATGGGGCGATGTCCGATGATGGCAATGACCATTTCGTCCTCGCTGATGACGGCTTCGTGTGTTACCCAGTCGTGTTCTGTTTCGCGATAGACGGGACGCAGGTTGGTGCCGTCGGCGTTCACCATCCACGTGCGTTGAGGAGCCTTGCCGCCCGTCTCCCAGCAGAAGATGACTTCGCCGGGATGCCAGGGATTGCCTTGTATGTGTCCCACCTTGAAGTGCACGGCCACCACTGGTTCGCTCTTACCTGTCGTGAGATCCATCTTTCCGATGCCGCCAGGACCGGCACCCATGTTGCGTGGTCCGAAGTTCGGGGCTATCGGCTCAGCAATCGGAAGGTTGCGTGCATACCTCCAGTCGAGGCGGAAGTAGACAAACTCTTCGCTGCCGTCGAGGGCCATATCGCCCTCGCTGCACATCTCGGCAGGAATGGTGCCGCAGATGCGCTCGTAGGCCGACTTCGGCTTCAGTTTTCCTGCCTCGGAGTCGGCGAACAATTTCTCAAGATTGATCTCTACAACCTTCATGCCTGTGCGCATGCCTTTCTCGTCCATGGCGACGCGCATAATATAAAGGTTCATGGACTTCCGCGCCACACAGAGCATTCCCGTGTAGCCGCCCTCGGTGACCTGCACGATGTCGCCCGTTTCTTCGTTCACCGCCATCGCCTCTCCTCTGACGCGGTCGGAGCGGAAGATGACCCACCGGCCGTCGGCGGTCCATTGGTTGTGGGTCTGATAGATCTTCGAGTCGCCTGTTCCGCTTTTGCTCGTGAGAAACACCAGTTCCACGCCGGTCTTCGGGTCATTGATAACCTTGCGCTCAGAGGGGAAGCGGCGGCCTATCTGCGCACAAAGGGCGAGCGAGCACATCGCTGCCAGCCCTAAGACGAATAATCTTCTCATTCGGTTCATAGATGTTGTAGTATGCATGTTGGTTTTTGTTATTATGTTGCAAATATACATATAAAAAATGGAAATAGGTTTCTTTCGAGTTGTTTTTTCTTACCATTACCGAAATCTGTATGCTTATTGACGAATTTCCGTCCGTAGCATTTCCCGACTTCTTCCTATCTTTGCAGCCGAGATAAGGTTTATTTCCTTTTGCATGACTCATAGTTAGGTTGGTTAATGGCAGAATGCATTTCTGCAACGGTAGAGTTAGCTTTTAACGGTGAGAAGATTGTTATTTCAGGGTGATGGAAGAGACGAGCGATTCATTTTTACAAATAACATATTAAAATTACTAACATGGAAAAAGGAAGAAAAGCTAATCAGAAACATTGCCATCATAGATGGCTGCGTGTTCTGTTCCTTGCAATGATGACCATTTTTTCAATGGTAGCCGTTGCACAGGAGAAAGTGTCAGGAACCGTGGTTGACGGATCCGGAGAACCCATCATCGGTGCAAGTGTCGTCGTGAAAGGCACGTCGACAGGAACAGTGACCGACTACAACGGAAACTTTTCCATCCCGAATGTTCCTGCAAGGGCGAGTCTGGTGGTTTCGTACGTGGGATTCACACCACAGACAGTGGCTGTTGGCGGAAAGGGCAACATCACCGTTACGCTTCAAGAAGACCGCCAGTTGCTGAATGAAGTCGTTGTTGTGGGTTATGGTGTTCAGAAAAAGAGTGACGTGACGGGTGCGATGGCAAGCGTCTCCTCCGAGGAACTGAACATACGTCCTGTGAACAATGCGCTGGAAGCACTGCAGGGTAAGGCTGCCGGTGTGGATATCACGACGAATGAGCGCCCTGGTCAGCTGGGTAGCATCATGATTCGTGGTCAGCGTAGCATCGGTGCCAGCAACGCCCCGCTCTACGTCGTTGACGGTGTGCCCCTGATGTCGGCATCGGCCATTGAGACGCTGAACCCTCGCGACATCGAGACCATCGACATCTTGAAAGACGCCTCGGCGACGGCCATCTACGGAAGTCGCGGTGCCAACGGTGTGATCCTCGTCACTACCAAGCAAGGAAAGAGTGGCAAGATGAAAATCGACTATACTGGCACGATGACCGTGTCGAACATCGTCGACCGCTCGCCCTCGATGAGTGCTGCTGACATGATTGAATTCCGCCGCTGGGCTGCTTATAACCAGGATTCAGAGCAGTTTGCCCATCCCAATTCGCCGACGATGGCCAACGACGAGAAACTCTTCGATACCGCCGAAGACAACCATACTTCTTGGAATAACATCAAGCAAGGCTGGGCAGGAGGAAACTGGGATCCCTCGAAGGTCACCAATACCGACTGGACCGACTTCGTCACTCAGACCGCCCTCAGCCACGAGCACACGCTTGCCGTGAGCGGTGGCACGGAGCAGATCAACGCCTACGGCTCGTTCGGATACCTGACCAACAAGGGTACGCAGAAAGGTCAGTGGTATGACCGCTACACCGGAAAGGTCAGCGTGAACATCAAGCCGACGAAGTGGTTCTCCATTCAAGCGAGCATCAACGGCACATGGGCAGAACAGGACTATGGTATGTCGACCCTTCAGGGCCGCAGCGGTTCGGTGCCCGATGCCATCTATGGCACCGCGAAGCAAATCTATAATTTTGCCGTTCCCTACGATGAGAATGGAAATGTGGTCACCCACCCGGGTGGTGAGACCACCATCTATACGATTATGGACGAGTGGAACCATTCTCAGCAGAAGTCTCAGACATTCCGTGCCTTGGGTAATTTCTCGGCCACTGTCGACTTCGGAGAGATTCTGAAGCCACTCAATGGTCTGCGCTATAAGATCAGCTTCGGTCCAGACTTCCGCCATTGGCGTGAGGGTGTCTACATCGACGGATTCTCATCGCACAAGGTTGACCAGCAAGGAAACGAGGGCGTGAACTACTCACGCCTACAGAATCGTCGCGACTTTTCATGGACGCTCGACAACATGATTATGTTCGACCGCACCTTTGCCGAGAAGCATAAGATTGGCTTGACACTGCTGCAGACAGCCTCGAAGTGGAACATCGAGAACTCGAGCATCAAGGCAGAGGGTATTGAGAAGGACAGCTACCTTTGGAATGCTATGGGCACCGTTGATGTGACGGATGCCACGAAGAAGGTCACCATTGGTTCAGGACTCACCGATCGCCAGCTGGAGTCGTATATGATTCGACTGAACTATGGCTTCAACGAGCGTTACCTGCTCACGGTGTCCGGTCGTTGGGACGGTGCTTCGCAGCTTGCCGACGGGCATAAGTGGGACTTCTTCCCCTCTGCAGCACTTGCATGGCGCATCGGTGAGGAGGACTTCATCAAGAACCTAAACTGGGTGAGTAGTCTGAAGCTCCGCCTCGGAGTCGGCGTGACGGGCAACAGTGCAGTAGCACCTTATAATACTAAGGGTGACATCACAGGCATCTATCTGCCCTTCAACGGTGCCGACGGAAAGCTCTGGAATGTGTTGGGCTACACCACCAATGAACCTTACTACTCAGGCACACAGCTCACCATGGCCAACCCGAACCTTGGCTGGGAGAAGACCACCCAGTGGAACATCGGTATCGACTATGGTTTCCTGAACAGCCGCATCTTCGGTAGCATCGACTTCTATTGGTCAAAGACCAACGACTTGATTATGTCTACAACCATTCCGACGCTTACCGGATTCCCGAGCACCATGTCGAACATCGGTAAGACGAAGAATCACGGTGTTGAGTTCACCCTGAATGCCATCCCCGTACAGACGAAAGACTTCCAGTGGGAAACCGACTTCAATATTGCCTATCAGAAGGATGAGATTGTGGAACTCGCCTACGGAAAGAATGATATGGTCGACAACGGCTGGTTCATCGGTGAGAGCATCGCCGTACACTATGGCTATGAGACCGACGGCCTCTGGCAGGACACCCCGCAGGACCAGGCAGAGATGGAAGAGTGGAACAAGAATGGCTACAACTTCCGTCCCGGTATGGTGAAGCCCGTAGATCAGAATGGCGATTACAAGATGACACAGAACGACGACCGCGTTATTCTGGGCCGCCGCAACCCCACCACCGTCATGGGTTGGACGAACCACTTCTCGTGGAAGGGAGTGGAGCTGGGCATCCAGATGTTCGGCCGCATGGGCTATATGTTCAATACTGGCGGAGAACCCGAAACAGCACACTCCAACCAGCGTGAGATTGACTATTGGCGACCCGACAACACGGGAGCCGAATACCAGATGCCTATCCTCGCACAGGCCACCTCCGGCTCGCAGGACATGTTCTCGGGTAATCTTGGTATGAAGAAAGCTTCGTTCATCAAGGTGCGTAACATCTCACTGGGCTACACCTTCCCGAAGCAGCTGCTCAGCAAGGCACAACTGTCGCATGCGAAAATCTATGCACAGATCATCAACCCGTTCAGCCTGAAGCAGAGCGTCAACGGATTTGATCTCGATACCGGTCGTACCTACTTCAACCGTAGCTTCGTGTTTGGATTGGAAATAGGCTTCTAATGTTGATGTGAAGAATAAAAGCAAATAGGTAATAACAATAAAAATGATGAGCATTATGAAATACAAAAGATATATCATAGGCGGGATTTTCGCGATGGCAGCAATGACAATGACAACCTCTTGCTCCAGCGACTTCCTCGATGAGGAACTCACCACAAAGTATTCTACCGACTACTTCGACACCGAAGAAGGACTGGAGGCGCTCGCCGTGTCGCTATACGGCAACATACGCTGGCACTTCGGCTACGAGTGGGCATACGGCATCACCCTCTATGGCACCGATGAGTTCACAAGTGGTAACGACCTGACGTCAGATGCCTGGAACGAGTACGACTCGCGTTTCGGACCCTCCATTCAAGGCACTAACCGCAACTGCCCTCAGCCACAGGATTTGTGGAACGAGGTGTACTACGGCATTGCCTCGTGCAATACGATTATTGCCAAGGCCGACATCATCAAAGACGAGACGGTGAGAAATCGCTGTCTGGCGCATGCTTATTTCCTGCGTGGCTATAACTATTACCGACTCACGGCTCAGTATGGCGGCGTTGTGCTGCAGCTGACTCCCGTGAACGATGTGGTGCGCAATTTTACTCGTTCGTCGGAGCAGGAGTGCTGGGAGCAGGTCATCTCCGACTTGCGCCAGGCCTACAACCTCTTCAAAGGCGAAGAGTTCACCTATGGAAAGGGCATCACATGGACGAAAGCCACAGCTGCCCACTTCTTAGCGAAGGCCTTGCTGTTCCGCGCCTCAGAGCGTTGCGACGGCTTCAACAGTTCAACAAAGGAAGCTGACCTGCAAGAGGCTATCGAAATGTGTAACTATGCCATCGGCGCTCGCAAGTTGTCGCCCAACTACAGCAATCTCTATGCCGACTGGAATGGTGTGGACTGTGCTACTGAGCAGCAGGACGAGATTCTGATGGCTGCCGGATTCAACAACTCCAGCTCTACCATCGGTCGCTACGGAAACCGCACTTATAACTACTTCTGTCCGCAGTTCTCGAACTTCTCGAACGGTTGGGTGAAGCGTGGTGTATGGATTGGTGATATGGACTTCCAGCGCTGCCGTCCTACGGAGTATACCTATGCTGCCTACGATCATGTGAACGATGCTCGTCTGTGGAAGACCTTCAAGACCGTATTTGGCGTGAACAACATTGCCGACAATAGCAAAGATGTCAAACTGGGCGACCCGGGCATCATCATGATTCTGAACACGAAGGACGACCACACGTATGATGGCTACACGTTCGGTGCCAACAAGCAGAATCCAACCTTCAAGGACGATGCTGGCCGACTGCCTGAGTGGCGCAGCGGAAAGCGTCAGACGGCAACGTCAGGCGAGTTGACGTCTACACCCGGGCAGTGGATTCCTAACTCTTCGGTGTTGTACCAGAATGGAAAATACGTTGCTCCGACATTCATGACACCCGGCTATAAGTACAGCAATTTCTTTGCCGGCATCAACAAAACCGTCGATGGTACCCGCCAGGCAGAGAAGGGCGACTCGTTCCGCGATGTTATCATGGCTCGTCTGGGTGAAACCTACCTGATTCGTGCAGAGTGTTATGCTCGTTTGGGCAAATACGATCAGGCGAAGGCTGATATCAACGTGATTCGTGCTCGCGCTCAGTGGCAGCAAGGCGAGAATCGTTCCTATTATGTAGATGGCTCGCAGGCCTTTGCTAAGAACGCATTGAATACGGGAGCAGCAGCTACGAACTACGTGAATTCGAACCTATGGATGAACACGTACTACCTCTCAAATCCGAACCAACCCGTCACGACGGATGCTTCTGTGCTCACCAACTGGACGTGGGAGAATCTTCCTGCCGAGGATGAAGCCATTCTCTCGAAACTCGGGGTGTCGGGACAGAAGGAACGCGCTATCCACTTCATTCTCAATGAGCGCACACGCGAACTCATTGGTGAGTGGCAGCGCTGGGAGACCCTGTCGCGCACGAAGACACTCGTGAAGCGTGCTAAGGCGTTCAATTCTGAAGCCGCCACGAACATTCAGGAACGTCACCTCTATCGTCCGATTCCGCAGTCGTTCATCGACGGACTGAAGAACGACGATGGCTCTGACCTTACTGACGAGCAGAAGGCAGCATGGCAGAATACCGGATATTAAGCAAACGAATAGAAAAGGTTGATAAAGAATAGACATTCTTTTGTAGTTATTATTGGTAATGGAAGGCTACATCGGGAGGTGTGGCCTTTCATTTTAAAAAACAATCGTTATATTTACCTCGGATGTTTTATGTGTTATGAGAAATAATCGACAAAGATGCCTCAGATGGCGAAGAATGGCCGGGTTGGTGATGCTGTTGTCACTGACAGCGAGTGGTGCGTTGGCACAGCAACAGACTGTCAATCAGCGTCTCGACCGACATGATTTCTTCTATGCTGGTCAAAGCAAACAGCGACGGATGTTCATCGTGAAAGACGGGCAGGTCGGCTGGAGTTACAACGACCAGTTGTTGCGTGGCGAAATCAGCGATGCCGTGCTGATGAAAGATAACGCTACGTCTGGCGCCGACGGCTTCCATATCCTCGTCGCTCATCAGTATGGCGTGGCCGAAATCGATGCCGATGGGCAGACGGTCTGGCAGTATGCTGCACCAGAGGGAACAGAGATACACACCGCACAGCCCATCGGGCGCACACACGTGGTCTTCGTGCAGAACGGGAAGCCGGCAAAGGTGGTGGTGATGGAGATTCCTGCAAAGCGTATCGTCCGTGAGTTCGAACTCCCCGTTTCTGAAAAAGGCTCTGTGCACGGACAGTTCCGCAATGCGCGGTTGTCCTCACGGGGTACTTATCTCATTGCAAATATGTCCCTCGGATGCATTCATGAGTACACCTCCGATGGCAAAGAGGTCGACCGCTGGGACGGCCGGGGAGAAACGGCCTCAGAGCAGGATACAGGCTTTCTGCCGTGGTCAGTACAGGAAATGCCCAAGACGGGCAACCTGCTCATTACAGGGCGTAAGGGAAAGATTCAGGAAATCAATCGTCAGGGACACACCGTTTGGCAGATGAACACCACCGACTACAGGGTGACACAGCCTCAGAAGACCATTCGTCTGCAGAATGGTAACCACATCGTCAACAACTGGTATAACGAATGGAACAAAGAGCCCATGGACACCTTGCACGCACCCGTGCAGGCCATCGAGGTGGACAAGGACGGAAACCTCGTGTGGCAGCTCAGGGCGTGGAAAAGCCCTGACCTTGGGCCCTCCACCACCATTCAGCTGCTCAGCGATGTCGTCGACCGAGACCGCCTGTTCTTCGGCGAATTCAACGCACAGGCCCCGAAACTCTTTGTTGCACCCAACGAGCCGATAGGCATCGGGCGCGGCATCCATCCGGGGCGTGTGGCGTGGATTCACGCCCCTGGCGTTGCTCAGTGGGACGGTAAGACCGGCCTGTGGGTGGAGGATCGTTGGAATTGCCAGGACAAAGCCGATGCCATGATTCGTGAGGCCGTCGTGCAAATTACCGGTGAGGCTACCGCGAAGAAGGCTTGGCAGGCATTGTTCAAGCATTTCAACAAAACTCACAAGCGGGGCCATCGTGGCTATCGGAAAGGTGAGCTCATTGCCATCAAGCTGAACATGAACAATGCTATCACCCATCACGACACTATTGAACTGAACTCATCGCCCTTTGTCACGCTGGCCCTGGTACGTTCTATGGTCTACGACGCTGGAGTCCGTCAGCAAGACATTGTGCTCTGCGAACCCAGTCGTGCCATCACCGACTCCATTTACAACAAGCTGCACCGGGAGTTCCCCCTCGTCCGGATGATTGACAACATCGGTGGCGATGGGCGCGAGAAGTGCGAGTACTATCCCGAGCAGATCTTCTACAGCACCGATAATGGCAAGATGGCACGAGGGCTGGCCAAATGCATCGTGGAGGCAGACTATCTCATCAACTCGGCATTGCTGAAAACGCATAGCGGACCAGGCGTCACGCTTACGGCGAAAAACTGGTATGGGGCCACCGACATCAACCTGCTGTGGCGACAGAATGCTCACAACAACATTTCTCAGGACAAACGACACGGCAAGCCGGGCTATAAAACCTTCGTCGACTGGATAGCACATCAAGACATGGGGCAGAAGGCCCTGCTCTACCTCATCGACGGCACCTACGGCTCACGCGACGTGAACGGGGCTCCCAACCCGAAGTGGATGAAAGAACCGTTCAATGGCGACTGGGCATGCTCGCTCATCGTCTCGCAGGACGAGCTGGCCTGCGATGCCGTAGGCATGGACATCATCATCGGTGAATGGCCGGAGTTTGGCAGCCTGAACTACTGCGATGAGTATCTGCGTGAGGCGGCCAGCATTCCCAATACGCCCAGCGGCACCGTCTACAAGCAGGACGGCAAGGAGCTGACTCAGCCTCTTGGACTCTTTGAACACTGGAACAACGGGAAGGTGTCGGCGGGCGATGCAACAACGTTTTCACGCAAATACACAAAAATAGACCTGAAATACAAGCAACTATGAATCAGCGGCAGACGATACTGAGCATCGTGACGTGGATGATGCTAGCCACCAGCGCACAAGTGCCTGATGCCTTTCAAGGCGTCTTGCCCGTCACCGACCCTGCAATGAAGAAATCGCTGAATGGCGAGTGGTGGTTGAAAGTCATCGACGGCATCAGCCAGAGCAGTCAGGTGCCGGCGAAGGATGCAACATGGGGCACTATTCCCGTACCCGGCTGTTGGGAAGAACCACGACTAGTCGCCTCAGCAGGCACGACACACCGCTTCTGTCGGCCAAGCTACGACAAGGCACTCCCCGTGACAGGCTACTATCGTACGACGTTCAGCGTGCCCCGTGAGTGGCGTGGGCAGCGCATCGTGCTTCGCTTCGATGGTGTGCTCTATGGCTATGACCTGTGGGTCAATGGCCGGTTGGCAGGCTCATGGCGCTCGGGCTATAACACCGCAATGTTCGACGTCACGGACTATCTGAACACGTCTGCCCCACAACAGCAACTGGCCCTACGCGTTGTCTCACAGTTTCCGGGCAGCGACTTCGACTACAACGACGACTGGGCGCCCAACGGCATCTTCCGCGATGTGACGCTCATGGCGGTGCCAACGACACACCTCTCCGACCTGACCATCACGACGAAGAACACGGGCGAGGTGCATGTAGAGACGACGGTTGCCAATGGCGACAAGCAGACGGCCATCGTGCATGAGATTCTGAATGCACAAGGACGGGTGGTGGGCACCGACAGGGTGGAGCATCCGCACCTCTGGACAGCAGAGACACCTTATCTCTATACCCTGCGTACAACGCTCAAGCGAAAAGGACGCACGCTGCAGACCTTCCGGCATGCGTTTGGATTCCGTGAGCTCACCATCGAGGGGAACGTCCTCAAGCTCAATGGACAGCCTATCAAGCTGCGGGGAGTCACCAGTCATGCCACCACTCCCACAACGGTGAAAGTCATCAGCGATGAGCTCACGCTGAAGGACATGCTGCTCATGAAGGAAGCGTCGGTGAACTACATCCGCACCTCTCACTATCCGCGTGAGCCGCGGTTCTACGAGCTGGCCGACTCGCTGGGGTTCTACATCATCGACGAGATACCCTTCGGCTATGGCGACAAGAACCTCGCCCAGGAGGCTTTCTATCCTGTGCTGCAACAACGGGCACAGGCCACCATCCGTCGCGACAAGAACCATCCATCCGTGCTGATATGGAGCCTCGGCAACGAGAATCCGCTCACCGACCTCTGCATCCGGCTGGGCGAATATGTAAAGACCTCGTTGGACCCCTCGCGACCCATCTGCTACCCTCAGGTGGGCAGTTACTTCCGGAAGTTCAACTACGACTTCCCAACGGTAGCCGACATCTATACACCACACTATCCCACAACCTCGCAGCTGGCCGACTTCTACCAGCTCGCAGACCGTCCCGTTATCTTTACGGAATACCTGCACTCCTTGGGTATCTCGTTCGAAGACCACGACCGACAGTGGGAAATCATCGAGCGCACACCAGCCATTGCCGGGGGTTCCATCTGGGAGTGGGTGGACCAGGGTATGCCGTTTGCCGCTGCACGACCTGCCGGTGATGACAGACGCGATGAGCGCCAACCGTTATATGGCTACGAGGAGAAAGTCTTTACGTCGGCTGACGGCGGTTTTGAGATGTTTGGAAACAAGGGTACCGACGGGTTGCTCTATGCCGACCGCACTCCGCTGCCCAACTACTACGAGCTGCAACACAACTATGCGCAGGCAGCCGTTATCGACAGCATACTCACACTCGGTGAGGACCAGACAAGTGTAGACCTGCACATCCGCAACCGCTTCGACTTCCTGAATCTGAAGGACCACATCACCTTCAGCTGGACGCTTTCAGCCGACCGCGACACCATCGCATGTGGGGCCTTCTCGCCCGACTGTCAGCCCCACCAGACGATTGCCTATCCCTTCCCGCTGCCTCCCAGCCTCGACACACGCAGGATTTGTCTACTGAACATTGTTGTTAGTGATGCACAAGGGCGTGTCATCAATCGTCAGGCGGTGCCCATCAATCCTGCTGACCAGGCCACGCGACTGCTGGCAGGACTTACCAAACCCACGGCCGACCCGATGAGTAGGGTGCAGGGCGGATTCCTGGTGCGCGCGGGTCGTAAAGCCACATTGGCCGAATCATTGAAGGTTGCCGACAGACGCCTGGAGCGATACCTGCTGCCACTCTCGCCCGATGGCACACGGGCAGGAAGTATCCAAACGGCTGTGAAGACAGAGACCGTCGGCAACGCCACGCACGTCGCATTCTCACTCACGCCCGACACTACCGACACTTTCCTCTCAGAACTCGGCGTCGCATTCCTGTTAGACCAGACGATTGACCGTGTGCAGTGGATAGGACAAGGACCCCTTCCCACCTATCCCGGCCGCTATCGTGCAGGCCGCTACGGGTTCTGGACATTGCAGCAGGGCGACCTTTATTTCGAGGGGAACCGCCGAGGTGTGGAGGCAGCGTTGCTCACCGACAAAGACGGCAACGGACTATTGCTGCTGTGCAACCGCGGTAATGTCAGTTTCGAGCAGACCGACCGAGGTATCGTCCTTTCCTACAATGTAGCCGTCTCAGGCCTCGGACCGAAATTTGCTCGTACTGCCTTCCCTGTCATCGCGAAGCAGGTGGGTACGGTCAGAGGCGACTTCTTCCTCTATCGTACGGACGCAGGGGAAATGCCGGAAATGCTTCAGACGCTGTTTGCCGACCCGCAGTCCATTCCACAACCCTTCCGACCCTTCCTAACGCAATACGACACCTATTTGATGAGGTTTGACGATATTGTCGACAGGGAATGACGTTTTTCCTTGTATTCATTAATAGGAAGAAACTTTTGGACAATAATCGGGGGCTAAATTGTACATAGGTCAGACTCACGTTAGAAGTTTATGCCGAGGTTGGCGAAGACAGCACCGGTATGGGCAGAGTCGAAAGAGTCTTGTGAGATGTTGGCAAGTTCAACATCATAGTCTACTTCCACATAGAACATGTCGAGCATAATGCCGCATCCCACGTGGATGCCACCGTCGAATCACGGTGATAATTGCGCTTTTTTAGACTCCTTTATGGTATATTTTTCCATCATGGCGATAGTTATTGAATTTCTTTTTTCATCTTTCGCCTTGCATAGCTAACCAATTAGTATACATGATCCAAGGATTTGGGGCAAAATCTTTCAATCCTACCCAAAATTCTTTCATATTATACTTCTATTGACAGAACTGATTGAATTTCTTCATGGCTTCAGCCTTGATTTCATCGGCTACGTCAATATAGGGTTTCATGGCTTTGTAGTCACTATGGCCTGTCCACTTCATGACGACCTGCGGTGGGATTCCCATGCCAAGGGCATTGCAAATAAATGTCCTTCTTCCCGTATGTGTTCCTATCAGTTGATATTTGGATTTAATAACATCGATACGATCATTCCCCTTGTAATAAGTCAGGCGGATAGGCTCGTCAAAGCCGGCCAACTTGAAAAGTTCATGCAGATAGACGTTCATCTTCTGGTTACAAACAACAGGCAGTGCCATGTTGTCTGGCAAATCGAATGGTTTGTATTTGTCAAGGATCCTCCTGCTGACATCGTTTAGCTCTATTTTCAGGCTATCACATGTCTTCGTGGTGGTGACCTCGATGTGGTCACTTTTGACATCATACTTTTTCAGGTTGTACACATCTGAGTAACGGAGGCCAGTGTAACAGCAAAACAGGAATACGTCCCTCACCCTGTATAGATAAAGCTTTGTCTCAGGTATCTTGTAGTTCTCCAATTTCTTAATTTCCTCCTTCGTAAGGAAAATGACTTTTTTCTGGGTTTTCTTGAACTTTGGGCGGAAGGATTCAAACTGTGTGTTTGTGTGAAAACCTTTTTGAAGGCTCCAGCGAAGGAACCACCTTAGAAACTCCATGTTCTTCTCAATAGTGCTATTCTTCATGTTCTTTACATCACGGAGGTATTCCAAGTATGAAAGCATTCCCTCGTCGTCGAAATAATCGAACCCCACCTCAAATGTCTTCAAGCCTTGCTTTCTCTTGTAAGCCCTGAGTCCCTTCAGGTGGTTGCGCATAGCGTGGAATTTCTCGTGGGTTGATTCCGTCCAATTGTTCTGACGGCCACATATATTCTCAAACTCTATAGCGACTTCCCAGAACTGTAAAGATTTGTTAATTTTCCCATTTCTTGTTTTTTCCAAATTTGTGTTAATTGAGGATTTTGACGGAGTTTTGTCCTGTTTTGAATAGGTAATGTCCGCGACTTCTGACGTTCTCATTTGGGCCTGTCTTTTTCCTCTTTTGGGCTGTAAGGAAACAGTCTCACCGTTGCGTAACCTCTCAAACGAATCCTTAAATTGCTCTGGTGTGGGAATGATTTGCTGACTCTCATAAATCTCAACTGTATCCTGGGCATTCTTCACGAGATTCATGATGGAAGCGTTGATCTGGTCAGCACTCATGCCTTCACGGTTCGGGCCGATCGCCACCTGAGCGAAATCATCCCACCTCAGTGAATCAACATGGAGGCCAGTTGAGAGTTCCATTCTTACAGACTTGTAAGCTATTCTCATTGTTATCAATGCATTTGGTACATTGACGAAGTTGGAAGAACCTGTCAGTTTCCGGCTCTTCAGCCTGAATTTGATTTTTAAGTCTTGTTTCATTTCTACTTTATATTAAGTTGTTTGAATATGTAATAAATAGGCTTGGGAAACACTGTTTGCAGGTTTGGGTACATTGTGTTTTATTAATAATCAAGGAAGGCTGATTAACATATTGGCACCGATTCCAGCCCCTATTCTGCCTGAAAACCCATCCTGCTACCAAGAATTTACCATGAATTATAAAGGTATGTTAACAGATTGGGAGGGCGTATAAAAAGAGACCTTTTTTCAAGATGCTGTTTAAACACCTTTTTAACAGTCAAAAAAATACTCTGAAAACATTCCCAAGATGTTCCCAAGTTTATGTTCCCAAAATGTTCCCCAGAATTTATCTGGAGGAAAGGTGTGCGGAGCTGTGGAAAAGACTCCTTTTTTGCGATTAACTTTAGAAAGTCTCTCATTATTAATGAATTATAAAGAATTTAACTTTTGTCCAATTTGTTAATTATGTTCCCAATGCTTCCCATGGATGCCCCATGTGGAACCTGGTTCTCTATCAGATTTCTATACAACCATTCAGGAAAAAGAAACAGGATATTCCCAAGATGTTCCCAAGATGTTCCCAAAATGTTCCCAAAATGTTCCCAAGATGGTTCCCAAGATGGTTCCCCAAATCTGATGCAAATATAGTTAGATGTTTTACATCAACCAAATGTAAAAAAATGTTGAATGTAAAATTAAAATCAGAAAAACGGCTGATTTTAACAAATAAATGCCCTTCAAACCAAATGTCGTTTGAAGGGCTTACCATTGTTTTCTATGTTTTACCGAATTAAGCCGGCACACTGTTCTCTCCGCAAATAATACAAAAAACGAGGCTGAAAGGCCTCGCTTTTTTGTTTATATCTGTGGGCAGAGAGACGGATGGAAAAAGGGCCAAAAAGCCGAGCGACGCACATGTGACTTCTCCGGGGTCTTGTACCCCCCCCCTTCCTTCGGTTAGTTCTCTTATCTTGTGAGCTCAAAGCCTACACGAGCACCGTTGGCACTCTTGGCGAGCTTGCTGACAGCCTGCACAGCAGCAGTGTTGCTGACCTTACCTTCTTTCTGAAGGATGTTGGCCATCTGCATAGCGTCGAACATCAGACCCATTCCTTTCTCGGTCTTCGTCACGTTGCCCTTAATGGTCTCAGTAGCCGTCTTGAGGGTGATCTCACCATTTTGGGGGTTATAAGCATAGGTTCCGCTGAATGGGATGCCGTTCACCTTGGCCGAGAACTTGTTGCCTTCAAGGAACGAGAACGAAGTGTTGCTACGATTGATGCCGATGTTGTTGTAGTTGCTTGCCAGCGACGAAGCAATGTTGGCTACCGTAGCAGCGCCACCGGCCTTTGTCAGGGCCTGTTCGGTTGTAAACGCAGCACTTGGAGCATTGTAGTTCCAGCTACCTAGAAGGCTTGACTGGTCAAACGACATTCCACCCAACAACACATTGCTCAACACACTGCCGAGCACAGCACCCAGCACATTGCCGGTTGTATTGGAGGAGGATGTATTTCCAAATCCCGTTGAAAAGCAGCTCGACAGCAATAGTGTCATAGCTGCAAGAAGTGTTAAAGTTGTTTTCTTCATATTGCTATAGATGTTAATAGTGAATAGATTTGTCGTCACAAAATAACAGAAAAAAATTGAAATCTCCAAACATTTTTCAAATAATCTTTGCTGAAGATTCGCAAACTCCGCTTCCCAAGGGGTTCGCTCGGCCTTGCTGCACACCCTCCATTTGCCAAATTCATTTAAATATGTGCACGAAAATAGGAGTATATGCAGGAAAATTGCTATATTTGCGGTTGATTACATGATTAACATCGATATAGACTTTAGCAATATGGTTAACAAACTGCTTGATTTCCTGAATGCTTCGCCAGTGAATTTCCTGGCAGCAAGAAACATTGCCACCCTTCTCGAAGAGGCTGGCTATCGTCGTTTTGACCCCCAGACGCCACTTGGAAAGGTCAAGGCTGGTGACAAATTCTTTGTGACGAAGAACGATTCCTCGGTGTACGCCTTCCATATCGGACGCAAATCGCTGGCTGATGCCGGCTTCAGAATGATTTGTGCACACTGCGACTCACCGACGTTCCGCATCAAGCCCAACGCTGAGATAACGTGCGAGGGAAATATCGTGAAACTGAATACCGAGGTGTATGGTGGGCCTATCATGTCAACTTGGTTCGATCGTCCCCTAACGATTGCAGGACGCGTGGTTGTCAGGGGGAAGGATGCCCTCAATCCTGAGACGCTGCTGCTACACGTCAAGCGTCCATTGTTGCAGATTAGTAACCTCGCCATCCATTTCAACCGTCAGGTGAACGACGGTGTGAAGTTGAGCAAGCAGAAAGACATGCTGCCCATTCTTGGCATTGTCAGTGATGAACTGGAACGGGGCAACCTGCTCATGAACGTCATCTGCGAAGAACTAAAAACAACCCCAGAGAACATCCTTGACTTCGACCTCTATCTCGCCGATGCCACACCCGCTTGCACCTTTGGCGTTCACGATGAGTTCATCTCGTCCGGACGACTCGACGACCTCTCCATGTGTTTCGCAGGTTTGGAGGCGATGATTGCCACGAAGACAACTGCTATGACCAAGGTGCTGGCTATCTTTGACAATGAAGAGACCGGCTCGCAGACAAAGCAAGGTGCAGGCAGCCCCTTCCTCTCCACGATGCTCAAGCGCATTGCGCTGGCTCAAAGCGGAAGCGAGGAAGCTTTCTATCAGGGCGTGGAGCGTGCGTTCATGATCTCGGCAGACAATGCCCATGCCTGGCATCCCAACTACAGCGAGAAGTACGATCCCACCAATCATCCCGTACTCGGCGGAGGACCGGTCATCAAGTTCAACGCCGCACAGAAATATGCCAGCGATGCCGTCTCGGCTGCCGTTTTCATGGAAATCTGCAAGGAGGCCGGTGTGCCCTGCCAGCGTTTTGTAAACCACTCCGATGTGGCTGGCGGCAGCACCCTTGGCAACATTCTTGCCTCGTCGATTCCCCTCCGTGGCGTCGACATGGGCAATGCCATCCTCGCAATGCATAGCTGTAGGGAAACAGGCAGCGCCGCCGACCATGTCTACTGCGTAAAAGCTTTCTCGAAGTTCTTCAGTTAAAAGAAGAAATGAAAAGACTTTCGCAAGTTTGGCATAAACCTTTGCACCCTTCCGTAGGGAAGACCCACGTGTCTGCCCCTAAGGCTCTTGGGAAGCTGTAGTTGCTATAGTGTCTGCAGCTGGTATGGCAACGCTTGTCTTGTCTATTCTATGACCACCACAAGCGGTAAGGGCGAAGACGATAGAAAGTAGTACTATATTTCTCATTGCTTCGCTTTTTTTGAGTATGTTCAGATTGGGTGGTCAACCGTCGGCAAGGGAGTTTTTCTCCATATCGCGGCGGCTCTTCGACTTGGTGACCAACCATACGCCCACGAACACCAGCAGTACAGCGAGGCCCTGTGTGGGTTTGAAGACGCCCATGCCTGTGAGTACCGTAACGGCTACGGCCACTGCCGGCTGAACGTAGTTATAGATGGACACTACCGTAGGACGGAGCACCTTCTGCGCCGTGACGATGAGCAGATAGCCCACATACGTGCCGAACACTACAACATAGCCTGCCTCAAGCCACGACTTCAGCGGAACGGCCTGCCAGTCGGTCTGTGCGACGTGGCTCAGCGTGAATGGCCAAACCAGTATGGTTGCCCAAAGAAACATCCAGCGGTTGACGGTGACGATGTCGTATTTCTTGATGAATCGATTGAACAGCGAGAGGAACAGTGCATAAGATAGCTGGGCACACATCACCAACACATCGCCACGCACATCGCCCACCTTCGCATCAGCAGCGTTGACACTGGTCAGCACCAGCGTTAATGCACCAGCGCAGCCCACAGCCACGCCACCCGCCTTCTTCCAGGTGATGGGTTCCCTCAGGATAAGAAACGAGAGGATCATGGCAAAAATCGGCATCGATGTCGTCACGATGCTCGCATTCACGGGTGATGTGATGCTGAGTCCAATGGTGAAGCAACATTGGTTGCACACCAGTCCAAACACTGCTGCGCCGGCAAATGTCAGTCTGTCGCGAACGGGTACGTGCGGCAGCGCCTCCCCCCGACGACGTTTCAGGAGCATCATCACAAACGTCGTCAGCCAAAATAGGATGGCACCACCCATCACACGAAACGACACCATCGTGATGCCATCCAGGCCGTGCGTCATAGCATCCTTGCCCAGTGGTGCCATCAGTCCCCAGATGGCGCAAGCGGCAAAAATGCTCAAGTGAGCCTCCAATGCTTTGTTTTTCTCCATTTCTTCTTTGCTCTTTGCGATTAGTGCCTGCAAAGGTAAGCATTTTTGGCCAAATAGCCGCGAAATGGATGAAATCTTTATGCGGCAAAGCCACGAAGGCCGCCTACTTGAATGCCTTTTTCAGTTCTTTTTTGATGCCCATGAAGGCGGGGTTCTGGCCAATGGGATTGAGCGGAGTAGCACCACCTGACTTCACCACTGCCACCAGCTGATGAGTGACGTAGTCGTGGAAATTGATCGTGATGAAGGTTTGGCCATCATCCCACTTCTCCGACTTCACGTTGATGGTTGGCGAGAGCACCTTCACGCCCTGCTCGATGAGCGGTTGTGCCTCTTCGCGCGAAAGAGCCTTCAGCTTCCCGGAAAGTTCGTTTTGAACCATCAGCAGGACATCCGCCATATCGGCATCGCCCTCGTTGGCATTGCCAAACACGATGTACTTATAGTCTGAAAGTGATGCTCCTTTAGAAAGCGTCGTCGAACTCTTCGATGTGGCACAAGAAACAAAGCTCAACGATAAGCAAAACACCATGATAGGGGCCATCAAATAGATAAACTTCTTCATCATCATCTGATTTTTAGTGAATGATAGGTTTTATTAGCTGCAAAAATAATAAAAAACGAACACAAAACCAAATAATTGGCAAATTTATAGCGAAAAAACGCGGAAAAGGACGGTGACAACGAAGGCGATAGCGGAGAAACATCGCAAAAAACGGCCGCGAAAGAACGGAATATGAGGAATTATGTGTAATTTTGCAGTTGATTCAGTGCGATAAATATAGTGCCTGCCCCTACATTTTCAGGGTCAAATTCTATATAGCTTGCGAAACTTCAAATAACAACTATGGTACAACAAATAGAGATTGTCTTAAAGCCCAGATCGCGGGGATTCCACTTGGTGACGGATGAGATTCTGCGACAGTTGCCGATGCTCCCGAAGACTGGCATCATCAATATCTTCACGAAGCATACGAGTTGCGGACTCAGCATCAACGAGAACTGCGACCCGGATGTACGCGTGGACATGGAGACCATTTTCAATCGACTGGTTCCCGAGAACCGACCGGAGTACGAGCACACGCTGGAAGGTGCCGACGACATGCCGGCTCATGCCAAGTCGACACTCAGCGGAGTCAGCCTGACGATTCCTATCACCAACGGCCGTCTGAACCTGGGGACGTGGCAGGGCATCTACCTCTGCGAGTATAGGAACCACGGGGGTGGAAGAAGATTGGTCGTGACAATCATCGGGGAATAGAAATCGGGAGGCGGCTATGATGCAGGGTTTTAATCCACTACGCGGGCTATACGAAAACAAAAGAAAACATCAAAAACAGGAAAAAACATTGAGGGTATAACTAAATAAAAATGGGGAACCCTGCATTCTTTCCCCGCTTCGCTCTGAAAGCGGCAAAGCCGAGCGATAGCCGCCCCTTATCAAGGGGCTCTAAATATGTCTTTTTGTGTTTTGTTTGTTTTTAAAAAGCCCGCGTAGCGGATTAAAACTCTGCATTAAAGCCCGCTTTGCAGACCATCATTTCAAATAAATCTTGGAGCGGGAATAGTCGATGATGGCGCGATGTCGCTCGAGGAAATCAGTGCCGAGCACTCCATCCACCTGCCTTGACCGCACCTTTTTGAACTCTGCATTCAGGTAGCCAATGTCCATGAGGAAAAGGCTGTCGTCGCGGAACTCATGGTCGCCGACACGAACGAGTGCCGAAGTCCTGACCAGCGGACTCACGGAGCCGATGCCAGCCGCATATTCCCTCATTGCAATCGCCTCAAGACGATACTTCTCATGCTTGGAGATATCGATGAGCGTTGCACCACCTCCCGTGTCGACCAGCAGCACGCAAGGCTTCCCATTCACTTGCAGGGTCACGGTGATGTGGCCCGTAGGCGTCTTGAAGAGCTTCAGTTCGTCGTAGCCGTTGGCCTGCATCGTGCTATCGTAGGCATCAGTGCCGGCATCTGCAGAAGCCTTCCCGCTCTGGCCTGCACAGCCGAATACGACAACAGCAATGAAAAGAAAAATGAGGTGTTTCGTCTTCATGTTGAATGATAGTGGGAAAGGGCAATTCAAATCAAAAGTCTGAGCTAAACGAATGGGCTATGCTAAACGAAAAGCGCAATCTTCATCTAAAGAGGCTGTCTCACTTCGCAGGCGACGCGGGTTTTCTGCGCTTGGGCAAGGGCAGATGCTTGCAGGTCACGCGAACGAGCTCGGAGACATAGTCGCGGTCGTCGACATCGGCGATGTAGAAATAGTCCTTCGCGCCTTCGTAGGGCGGTCGCAGTTCCACACTTCGAAGCATTGCCCGCCCGGCATCGGTGGGCTTCAGGTAGAAACAGTCGTCGCAGATGAGTCCGAAGATGACACCATCGCAATAGATGCCATAGTCGCCAAACATCTTCTTCACGGTGATCTCGCCGGCACCACTACACTGGTCGGCAATATATTCTACGAAATCAGGATGACAAGACATGAGTTATAGGGATTAAAGGGTATAAAGGGAAGTGAAAGGGATTAAAAGGGGAGATTTAGAGCCCCTTGATAAGGGGCGGCTATCGCTCGGCTTTGCCGCTTTCAGAGCGAAGCGGGGAAAGAATGCAGGGTTTAATATGCTTCGCGTCTTCAAGAAAACATTTATAAAAAGGGGAGTAAAAGGGACGAATGTTTTGCATCCATTTTTATGCCCACAAACTGATTTCTTCCAGCTGTCCCGTTTCAGAATCAATGATAAAGCCGCGGACGACGATATCGGCAGGGACGAGCGGATGCGTCTTGATGGTCTCCACCGTCTTGCGAACCGATTCCGGCGTGTCTTTGAAGCCTTCCAGCCACGCATCGAGGTCGATGCCACATTTGCGGATGACGTCGAGGGTGTCATCGGTGACGCCGCGAGCCGTCATCGCCTCATGGAAATGATGGAAGCTCATGTGGCAGGCACCGCAATTAGAGTGAGCCACCACCATGATTTCCTCGACGCCCAGCTCATAGATGGCGACAATCAGGCTGCGCATCGCTGAGTCGAAAGCCGAGATTACCAGTCCACCGGCATTCTTGATGATCTTCGCGTCGCCGTTCTTCAGCCCGAGTGCCGCGGGCAGCAGCTCCGTGAGGCGTGTGTCCATACACGAGAGCACCGCCAGCTTCTTGTCGGGATACTTATCGGTGAGAAACTTCTCGTAGCACTTCTTCTCAACAAAAGTCTTGTTGTATTCAAGGATTTGGTCTATCATGACAATTGAGTTTTTGTTAATCTGGCTACAAATTTACTCATTTTTTCTCAAAAAACACGATGCAAATGGCGTCTTTTCTTCGGTTTTTTGTATTTTTGCAGAAAATTTGTGAGAAGCCGCAGCTGTGGCTTCCTTTTACGTTTAGAAAAAAGGAGACGATATGGAATATATGTCACAAGAGGGCTACGACAAACTCGTGGCCGAACTACGCCAGCTGGAAACCGTTGAGCTGCCGCGTGTGAAAGACGCCATCGCCGAGGCACGCGACAAGGGCGACCTCAGCGAGAACTTCGAATATCATGCCGCTAAGCGTGAGCAGGGACGCTTGCTGAGCCGCATCCGCTACAAGCAGAAAGTGCTCGCCAATGCCCGCGTCATCGATGTGTCGCTGCTCGGTGGCGACAGCGTACAGCTGCTGAGCAAGGTGGAGATGACCAATCTCGCCAACAACCGTAGCCGTACGTACACCATCACCAGCCCGCACGAGGCCGACATCCACGAGGGGCGCATCTCCATCAAGTCGCCCATTGCTCAGGCGATTCTCAACAAAAAGGTTGGCGACGTCGTGGAAGTGCGCGTGCCCGCCGGTGTGCTGCGACTCCGCATCGATAGCATTGAGCGATAAGCACCCCTACTCCACCCCATTTGCGCCCTGCTACACATTCTTTCTAAAGGCCTATGATATACATCAACGACAATATCGATGCGTTCGACGTAGAGGCTGCACTGCCTCTGCTCAGCGACGAACGGCGCGAACAGACGCTGCGCTTTCGCTTTGAACGCGGGCGGAAGACGTGTGCGGCGGCTTATCTGCTCCTATGCGAAGGTCTGCAGAAAGAATATGGCATCACCGAGAAACCGCTGTTCAACTATGGTCCACACGGCAAGCCTGCGCTGCGCGACTATCCGGATATCCATTTTAACCTCAGTCATTGCCGCGATGCGGTGGTTTGTGCCATCAGCAATCGGCCCGTGGGTGTTGACGTAGAGTCGGTGAGCCACTATAAGGAGTCGGTGGCCCGCTACACGATGAGTCAGCAGGAGATGCATCAGATTCTGCACGCTGAGCGCCCCGACGTGATGTTCACCCGTCTCTGGACCATGAAGGAGGCTGTGCTGAAGCTGAGTGGCGAGGGGCTGCGCGACAACCTGAAGGAGGTGCTTGCAGACGTTGATAACCTCAACATCCAGACCGTCGTGAGCGAAGACGAGCGGTATGTGTATAGTGTGGCGAGGGAGAAGGAGTAGAAGGTTTTTTATCGGAAAGAAATTAGAATAATTAGAATAATTTCGACCACAAATATATTTTTATTTATGTGGCCCCACCGTAGGGGCAGACCCCTGTGTCTGCCCGAACAAAAAGGAGGGTGCCACGGAAGGCCGAAGGCCTGAACGGACCACAGGCAGGCGGTGGAGTGCGTAGCACGAAACCCCTGCTAAATGAGTCACATGTATTTAAGTGCCGAAGGCCCGACAGAATTCTGTCACCCCTTCGGGGTTTGAATTTATTGTTGACATACCTGGCAGGGGTTTCGTTTCGCTTCGCTTCACTCCACCCCTGCCTGTGGTCCGTTCAGGCCTTCGGCCTTCTTCTCGCTACCCCCCCCTCAACTCGTGAGGTCATCGAAGTAGCCCATGCCGTCGATGGCGACGAGGAACTGGTCGACGTAGTCCCACGACGTTGTTGACCAGTGGAAGCCCAGTCGATACAGCACCTGCGTGGTGTAGTCGTTCTCCGGTTCAATCTCGCGCGTTATCTGTCCGTGCGCCATATCCTGATAGGCGAGCAGACTCGACAGCCGCTTCGCCTTCTCCGGATCGTCCTTCGCCAACTGCATCGCCTTCACGAACTCATCGTTCTCCACCTGCTTTGGAGCTCCTCCGATGTGTCGAAGCTCGGCGAGCACATCGCCGAAGAACACGCTGTGGTTATTATAGGAGTGGAATACGCAGCATTCGCGCGGCGTCTCCGACAGCAGGATAATCGACTGAGCGACTTCATTGATGGGTGAGAACTCCATAGGCACATCACTCATCTCGTAGGGATAGCAGCCCAGCATCTTGAACACACGGATGCGTCCCATCGCGCTGTTGGTCTGGAAGTTGATCTGGAATTCACCATCTGTGGAACGTGGGGCGAGGTTTCCAACTCTCACGATCTTCGCGTTCAGGCCGTGCAGGGCAATAGCCTCGAGCACGACTCGCTCAGAGATGAACTTCGAGTGGACGTACTGATTGTCGAGACACTGACCGAAATAGAGTTTGTGCTCAGTCAGGTGTACGTCGTCGGCGGGAACTCCATTCACGGCCAAGCCTCCGGTGCTGTAGGTTGATATGTGAACGAGGCGGGCACCCGTCATCACGCAGAATTTCACGCAGTTGACGGCACCGCCGATGTTTACGTCCTCAATCTCAGTGCCCTTCGAGTAGTGCTTCACGATGGCAGCGCAGTTGAAGACCGTATCGATCTTCTGCTCTGCGGACGTCTGCCCATTCGTGATGCCTCCGAGGAACTCGCTGAAGTTCTGTGTGACGTCGCCGAGCACGATGTGCAGTCGCGTGCCGAAGAGCTCGTTGAAGTTCTGTCCGAAGTAGTAGAACAGCAGCTGCTTCAGTCGGCGCTCTGCCTTCTCCTCATTTCCTGCTCTTACCAGGCACCAGATGTTTGGAACGTCGGCGCGGTCGATGAGCTCTTTCAGCACATGGATGCCGAGATAACCCGTTGCGCCGGTGAGCAGCACATTGCCGATGGTCTGCCGCTCTCCCTTCTTGAAGTTCTCAAGCGTGTTGCGCATGAGCAGCACGTCGATAGGCTTATAGTCGTAGTCGGCTTCGCTGTTGTCGGCGGGCTTCTCAGCTTCTCCGGGTGCTCCGGTGAGGAACTCTGCCAGCTTGCGCGGTGTGGGATGACTGAAGATGTCGCCGTAGGCAACGTGGTGATGGTGCTTATCGGCCTCAATGATCACTCGTGTCACCATGAGCGAGGTGCCGCCGAGCTCGAAGAAGTTCGACGTAGCACCCACCTTCTCCATCGTGAGGATGCCAGCAAAGATGTCGCAGAAGAGCCGTTCAAGGTCGTTGGCTGGTGCCACGTAGTCGCTGTAGTCGGTCTGTATGACGGGTGCGGGCAGCGCCTTTCGGTTCACCTTCTGGTTCTGGTTAAGCGGAATACTCGGAATCTGCATCGTCGCAGCCGGAATCATGTAGGAAGGCTTCTGCCGGCCGATGAAGTCGTTCAGCTGTTTGATGTCCACCTGCTCATCGCTGACGATGTAGGCAGCAATGAACTTTCCACCGTTCTCGTAGTCGAAAGCCTGCACGGTGGCATCCTTGATGCCTGGGAACTGGCGGATGACAGCCTCCACCTCCTTCAGCTCGATGCGGAAGCCGCGAATCTTCACCTGTCCGTCGCGACGACCTACGAACTGAATGTTTCCATCCGGCAGATAGCGCACGATGTCGCCGGTGCGATAGCAACGCTGGTGTTCAACATCAGCGTCGAAGGGATTCTGGATATACACCTCTGCCGTCTTCTCCGGACGGTTCAAGTAGCCGCGGCTCACCTGAGGTCCGCTCACCCACAGCTCACCACAGGCGCCCTGCGGCAGGCGGTTGCCCAGCTTGTCGACGATGTAGAGTCGCAGGTTGTCGAGTGGCTTGCCGATGGGGATGTCCAGCTCCTGGTCCTTCACCCAGTAGTGAGTCGTGAAGATGGTGCACTCCGTCGGTCCGTAGCCGTTATACATCTTGTAGTTCGTCGGCGGATTCAGCGACGACAGCTTCTCGCCACCCACGGCGAAGAAGCGCAGCGAGTGGTTGTCGGTGTTCGTGGCAAACTGATAGCCCACCTGCGTCGTGATGAACGAATGGGTGATCTGGTTCTCCTCGAAATAGATGTTCAGGTCGGGCAGGTTCAGTCGGATGTCCTCGCCGATGATGTAGACGCAGGCTCCGCAGGTCACGGCGGGATAGATGTCCATCATGCAGGCGTCGAAGCCGTAGCTGGCGTAGGCCGCCACGTGGCAGGCATCGTCGAGCTCGAAGCACCGCTGATACCAGTGACAGAAGGCCACGATGTTGCGATGTTCCAGCTGGCAGCCCTTGGGCACACCCGTCGAGCCGCTGGTGTAGAGCATGATGAAGAGGTTGTCGGGGGTGATGTCGGCCTCCACGGGCTTCGTGGGTTCGGGCAGGCCGTCAATCTCCTTCGTCAGGAGCACCGCGCCCTCGTATTCATCCACCAGGTGTCGCAACTGCTCGTCGGCGATGAGCAGCTTGGCATTGGCGTCCTTCATCATGAAGTTCAGGCGCTCAGAAGGATAGCTCGGGTCGAGTGGCTGATAGGCGCAACCGGCTTTCAGCACACCCAGCGAGGCGATGACCATCCACTCGCAGCGTGGGATGAGCACCGACACGACGTCCTCGGTTCCCAGCTGCTCCGAGGCGATATAGGCGGCGATGCGTTCCGAAATCTGGTCCACCTCCCTATAGGTGTAGCGATGATCGTGGTAGACCACACATTCGTTGTCGGGCGTCAGTGCCACCTGACGGCGGAAGAGCGAGGTGATGGTCTGCGTATTGTCGTAGGGCACATCGGTCTGGTTGAACGAGTCGAGCAGCTGCGTCTGCTCAGTGTTGAGCAGCGACACCTTCAGCAGGTCGGCCTCCGGCTTCGCGATGAAGGCGTTCACGGCGTTGCTGACCGACTGCGCCAGACTGCGCATGAGCTCTGCGCTATAGCGTCCGTTGTCGTACTCCACGCACACCGACGGCTGTCCCTCGTGGTCGCGAATGTAGAAGGCGATGCGGAACTTCGGGATGTCGAGCTCGAGGCTTTCCATCTCCACCTTCTGGCCTCCACACACATAGTCTTCGAGCACGCCCACCTGGTAGGCGAACATGATTTCGGCGCTGAGGTCGTAGTCGGCAGCAATCTGCGCGAAGGGATAGTTTTCGTGCTCCAGCGTCTCGTCGAAGTTGCGGCTGGTCAGCTCGATGAAGTCCAGCACACGCTGCTCGCGAATCTCGCTGCTCATCGCCAGCGTGTTGACAAACATGCCAACGGTGTTGCTGATGCGCAGGTTCGAGCGTCCGTTGCTGATGGTGCAGATGCAGATGCGTTCCTGATTGGTGAAGCGCGACAGGGCGTAGAACGTCGCAGCAAGGGTGAGGTGGGCCGCCGTGACGTTGTGCTCGCGGCAGAAGGCCTGCACCTTTTCGAAGTCGAGCGGTGCCACGACCTCGCGGGTGTTGCCCTGCTGAAGTGGGTTGGTGAGGTCGCTGGCCACCTCCGTCACGCCCTCGCACTCGCCCAGCTGTGAGTGGAAGAAGTCGCGGGCGGCCTGATGCTGGCTGCTTCCCTCAGCCTTCTTCTCTTCGGCCACGAAGTCGGCATACGACAGGTCCTCGGCCTCCACTTCACGACCATCCATCAGGTCGCACAGCTGATGCAGGAAGAGGTTCATCGAACCGCCGTCGATCACCAAGTGATGGATGTCGACCAAGAGGCAAACGTGGTCCTCTGTGGTGATAATCTCAAAGCGATAGAGCGGGCCTTGCTTCAGGTTGAACGGTTGCACGAACTCACGCTTATAGGTCTTCAGCTGCTCTGCCGACATCGTGTTGCGTGCGATGACGACTTCCTGCTGCGGATCGCTGATCTGCACCACGTCGGTGCCTTCGCTGCCGAAGTGTATGGTGAACTCCGGATGCAGTTTTACCAATGTCGTGAGCGACTGAGCCAGACGGTCGGCATCGGTGTCCTTCGCGAAGGTCAGCAGTGCGGGGAGGTTGTAGAGCGTGCTGGCAGGTTGCTTCAGGCAGTCCACGTAGACGCCCATCTGCGCATACGACAGCGGAGCGCTCACGGGCCCGTCGGCCTTCTCCTTGTCTGGTGTCTTCTCCGCTTCGGCTGCGGCTTCCTTTCCATCGCCGCTCAGCATCTTGCTGAGTATCTCATTCTCTATTGACTGAAGCGTGCCCGTCTTGGCCAGCGTCTTCGAGTTCAGCTCCACGCCGAAGCGCTTGTTCACCTGAATGGCCAGCTTGATGGCCATGATAGATGTCAGGCCGGCATAGCCCAGTGGTGTCGTCAGACCGAAGTCCTCGTGGCTGACGATGGCTACCACCATCGACTTCAGTTCCTGCTCAAGGACGTTCAGCGGGGCACTCGGGCCACCATCGCTCTCTGCCGCGTTCTCCTTCTTCGGCTTCGGCAGAGCTTTCTTGTCTACCTTCTGGTTTTGGTTCAGCGGGATACGGTCAATCTGCATCGTCACAGCCGGCACCATGTAGGGTGGCTTCTCCTCCATGATGAAGTTGTTCAGCTGGCTGATGTCCACCTGCTCATCGCTGACGATGTAGGCAGCGATGAACTTGCCGCCACCCGGGTCGTCGAAGGCCTGCACGGTAACATCCTTGATGCCAGCGTACTGGCGGATGACGGCCTCCACCTCTTTCAGCTCGATGCGGAAGCCACGAATCTTCACCTGTCCGTCCTTGCGCCCAACGAACTCTATGTTGCCATCAGGCAGATAGCGCACCACGTCGCCGGTTCTGTAGGCGCGATGATAGCTGGAGCCGAACGATGCGTTCGCTGCGGCGTCGCCCTCGAAGGGGTTCTCCACAAACACCTCGGCAGTCTTTTCCGGACGGTTCAGATAGCCGCGCGTCACCTGCGGGCCGGCCACCCACAGCTCACCACTTGCTCCTGGGGGCAGGCGGTGTCCGCTCTTGTCGACGACGTAGCACTTCAGGTTGCGTTGTGCCACGCCGATGGGCACGTTCTTCCGTTGCTCCGTCACCTCGAACTGCGTGACGTAGCAGATGGTCTCCGAAGGTCCGTAGCCGTTGCAAACGATAAAACTCTTCGGTGGAACCAGCGAGGGCAGTTTCTCACCGCCCGTCATCAGGCGCTGCAGCGACTGGTTCTCGAAGTTGGTGGCAAACTGATAAGCCACCTGTGTGGTCATGAAGATATGGGTGATGTGGTTCTGTTCGATGTAGTCGTTCAGGGCGACGAGGTCCAGGCGTAGCTCCTCGGGGATGACGTAGACCGTAGCACCATGGGTGAGCGGGCAGAACACCTCCATCACCGAAGCGTCGAAGCCGTAGCTGGCATAGGCGCCGATGCGGCTCTCGGCGGTGATGTGCTGTGCCCTCGCATTCATGTGGCAGAAGGCCACCACGTTGCGATGCTCCAGCTGGCAGCCCTTCGGCACGCCCGTCGAGCCGCTGGTGTAGAGCATGTTGAACAGGCTGTCGGTGGCGGGCCCTTGCAGCTCCACGCCTTCGGCACTGGGCAGCGAGGCGATGTCGCGTGTCAGCAGCACGTCGCCAGTGTATTCGCTTACCAGCGGGCGCAGCTCCTCGTCGGCAATGAGCATCTTCACCCCGGCATCCTTGGTCATGAAGTTCAGGCGCTCTTCGGGATAAGTGGGGTCCAAAGGCTGATAGCCGCAGCCAGCCTTCAGCACGCCGAGCGAAGCCAGCGCCATCCACTCGCAGCGCGGTATCAGGATGGCCACCACGTCCTCCCTGCCCAGACCCTTTCCGGCCAAGTATGCAGCGAGGCGGTCGGTGATCTCATCGACTTCGCGGTAGGTGTATTGGCGGTCCTTGTAGACCACGGCCGTCTTGTCGGGATACAGACTTGCCTGCTGGCGGAACAAGCTCACCACGGTCTGTGTGTCGTCGTAGGGGTCGGCGGTCTCGTTGAACGAGTCAAGCAACTTCACCTGCTCGGGCGAAACGGTGGTAATCTCGCGCAGCGGACGCTCCAGGTCGGTGAGCTGCATGATGACCGTGTCGAGGCTCTCGGCAAACTGCCTGATGAACGCCTCGGAGTAGAGGTTCGACATGTATTCGGCACAAAGCTCATAGCCGTCGTTGGTCAGGAACAGCTGGAAGGTGGCGGGGCTATAGGTGGCGTGGCTGAACAGACGCTCGTAGGTGGCCTTTTCGCCGCCGACGATGATGTCCTTCAGTGTGGTGCCCTGATAGCCGAACGACAGATTCAGGCGGAGGCCCAGCTCGTTCACGGCATCGCTGAGCGAGAACAGGTTGTGCTCGCGCGTGCCGTCGCTCATCACGCGGCCTTGCTCCAGCAGGTCGCCAACAGTGGCGTCAGCCTTCAGCTGGTAGTAGAGGGGCACCGGAGTGACAAACATGCCACACGTGTGGGCGATGTCCTTCCTGACGCGGCCGTGCCAGATGGTAGAGAAGAGCACCTGCTCATCGTCGCCATAGCGCGACATCAGCAGGGCGAACGCCGAGCACATGTAGTTGCTCACCTTGAAGCCGTGCTGCTTGCAAAACGCCGTCACGGCGGCTACATCCGCCTTCATCGGCAGGTAGAGGCGGCTGAAGTGTGTGTCTTGTCCCTCGAGGTCGGGCAGCAGGGTGGTCTCCACCTCGGTGTCAAGAATGTGGTCTGCGTACCACTGCTTGTCCTGCAGCCAACGCTCGGTCTTCCGCTCGGCGGCCTCCTGGCACGCATAGTCGATGGCTGAGCAATCCTCCTTCGACAGCACGCGCCCCTGATAGGCATTCTCTATGTCGGCGAAGAGGATGGCGTACGTCATGCCGTCGTAGATGATGTGGTGAACCTGCATCAGCAGATAGCCGGTGTCGGGGGCATCATACAGCTCCAGGCGTGTGAGCGAGCTGCCGTCGAAGTGGAACGGCTTCCACATCGTCTTCTTCGCCTCCTCGATGTCGTCCACCTTGATGATGGGCACCTCCACGGGCGTCTCGGTGTCAATATACTGTTTCGGCTCACCGTCGTCGCCCATCACCACCCGGCATTGCATGTACGGGTGTGCCTCCAGGGCTTTCATGATGGCGGCCTGCAGGCGTGGCAGGTCGACGCCCTTGCCTAGTTTCAACAGGAATGGCTGGTCGTAAGTGGCCTCTTCGGGGTGCTGCATACACTCCGCATAGATAGCGAGCTGGCTCTGCGAGAGCACAGCAAGTTCAGGTAGTTTATTCATAGAAATCTAAGTTAGTATAATTCAAGTTAAACTTTCAGCGTGGTTGTTTCTGCATGTAAAGTTACAAAGAAATACCATAAACGAAAGGGTCTTGCGCTACGAACCCTATTTTAATTAACGAATTTTAGCACTTCTCCACATTTTCTTATTATTATTTAGCAATGCTAGCATTGCACACTCCCACAATTTTTAATACTTTTGCAAGCAAAATCGGTTGCTCCTACCGCAATCATGAACCACTGCGATTGATGAGAGAAAAACTGGAAAACGTCCTACAATACCTGAGGAAACATGTCGGGAGTAGTCTAGGTATCATCATCAGTGCCGCCATCCTGGTGGAGCTGACGAGCATCATACAATACTACTACACCCGAAACATCCTGCGCAACGAACTCGAAAAGCATGCCGTCGCCGAGCTGTCGTCGAAGGCTGACATGATTGCCAGCACGCTGATGACCGCCGAGATCACGCTCAACGAGCACATGTGGGACATCCAGAGCCATCTATCGCAACCCGACTCCATGTTCAACGTCACCCGCCGACTCATCGAGACCAACCCCATCGTCGTAGGCGGCTGCATCGGGTTCTCACCTTATTATTATCCGTCGAAGGGCCGTCTCTTCGAGCCTTATGCCACCGAGGAGAACGACAAGATTGTGGTTAGCCAGCTTGCCTCCTCCACCCACGACTACACGCAGCACCCGGCATTCATCACCGCTGTAACCGAGCGGCGTCAGCTGTGGAGCGACCCCTATGTGTACGGCACCGACTCTATGCGCCTCACCACCTTCAGCTGTCCCATCATCGATGCGAACGACAGCGTCGCCGGCGTGTGCGGCCTCGACATCGACCTCACCTGGCTCAGCGACACCATCAACGACATGCGCTACTATCCCTCGTCGTTCGGCATGCTGCTCGACAAGGATGGCGAGCTCGTCGTCGGACCGCCGGAGGAGCACGCGAGCAAAAGAGTCGTCGACCACACCATCAGCCTCATCAACGACAGCACCGTCGAACGCCGCCTCAGCAAGAACGGTGAAAGCACCATCATCGACTTCAAGACCCCACACAGCGGCAACAAGGCATGCGTCTACTACATGCCCATCAGCAAAGACCCACATTGGCAAGTGGCGCTGGTGAACTACGACAAGGAGGTCTACGAACCCCTCTATCGCAACCGCCTCCGCAACATGCTACTCATGGTCTCCGCCCTGCTCGTGCTGTTCTACATCGTACGGCGCTTCGCAGGCAACGAGCGACGCCTCCATGAGGTGGGCATCAAGCAGACACGCATCGACAGCGAGCTCCACATCGCCAGCGCCATCCAGCAGACCATGCTGCCGAAGACCTTCCCACCCTTCCCCGAACGCAACGACATCGACATCTACGGCTCACTGGTACCCGCGAAGGAAGTGGGTGGCGACCTCTTCGATTTCTACATTCGCGACGAGAAGTTGTTCTTCTGCATCGGCGACGTCTCGGGAAAGGGTGTGCCGTCGGCCATCGTGATGGCGGTCATGCAGAAACTGTTCCGCATCACCTCCGCCCACACCAGCAACCCGGCCAACATCGTGCAGGCCATCAACCAAGAGCTGTGCAACAACAACGAGCGGAATATGTTCATGACGTTCTTCATCGGAATCCTCGACCTGCCGTCCGGACGACTGCGCTTCTGCAACGCCGGCCACGAAACACCGCTGATTCTCTCCGAAGACGCCGGATGTGTCGCCCTCAGCGAGCTGCCCGTGAAGTCGAACCTGCCCATCGGCGTGTTCGCCGACTTCACATTCGAGAAAGAGGAGTGCCAGCTGCCCGTGAACAGCACGTTCTTCCTCTATACCGACGGACTCACCGAAGCTCTCAACGCACAGCGTGAGCAGTTCCGCCTGAACCGTATCAAAGAGGTGCTCAGCCATTGCACCCCCGACGAGGCAAAGAACACCGAGCGCCTCATCAACGTGATGAGCGACGCTGTGAACAAGTTTACCGGCAACACCGAGCAGAGCGACGACCTGACGATGCTTGCCATCCGCTATCAGCGCCTCACGGAAAACGATGTGCTCTGCGACCGCTTCGTCCTCCAGAACGACTTGCGGCAGATCCGACCGCTCAACGACTTCGTCAAGGAGTTCCTCGAGCGCTTCGGCGTTGAGAAGAGCCTCGCCCGCCGCCTGCAGCTCGCCGTTGAGGAGGTAGTGACGAATGTCGTCAGCTACGCCTATTCTCCCGGCACCACCGGCGACATCAGCGTCGAGGCCTTCGCCAACGAGCGCCGCCTGAAGTTCATCATCAGCGACGAGGGCGTAGCCTTCGACCCAACCACTGTGGCGAATGCCGATACCTCCCTCGCCATCGAGGAACGCCCCATCGGCGGACTCGGCATCCTTCTCACCCGTGGTCTCGTCGACTCCGTCAACTACGAGCGCCTGAACGGCCGTAACGTCCTCACGCTCCGCAAAAATATCTGCACCGACCAACCGTAGGGGCAGACCGCACCAACCGTAGGGGCAGACCCCTGTGTCTGCCCGAACAACGGACAACGAAAAAATGCCCCCTCCCCTCGCAACAACCAGCCCTGCAAACCGGCAAGGGTAATCACAACTATCAATTATAAACTATCAATTATCAACTATAAACTATCAATTATCAACTATAAATTATGAAGACAACCATTCAAGAAATCGAGAACAAGATTGTAGCAACGCTTGTTGGAGAACTCGACACCACAGCTGCTATTGAAGTGGAAGAAGCCCTGAAGCCGCTCCTCGACACCCACGGCCGCGACATCGTCATCGACTGCACCGACCTCGAATACATCGCTTCGAGCGGTCTGCGCATCCTGCTGAGCATCCTCAAGCAGGCGAAGAGCCACGACTGCAACCTCGTACTGAAAAATGTGAACGACGACATCAAGGACGTGTTCCGCATGACCGGATTCATCAATATCTTCCAGTTCGAGTAAGCACTGCCGTCAGCGCGTTTCTATCTCATTCCATCACTTTTCACCCCACCCCACGCCTATGAAGAGCCTCATCATAGCAACTATGCTCATGTTGTCGGTGAACGTCGGTGCACAACCGTCCATCGACTCTTTATCCGTTGCTGCGCCTACCGATACGGCACAGACCAACAAGGATAACAAATTCGTCATCGACCTGGACTTCCTCACGCGCGGTGAGCTGCGCAAGGGCGGACTGTCCAACGAAGAGGGCGCCGACGACCAGGCCACCTTCGTCATTGCCCGAACACTGCTCGGCATAGGCTACCAGCGGCCCGGCCTCATAGCCCATGCCACCGCACAGCACAGTGGTGTGTGGGGCAGCAACGAGACCAACAGTTTCAACATCTACGAGGCATGGGTCGACCTCAACACGAAGAACGGATTCTTTGCAAAAGTCGGACGACAGTCGCTGTCCTACGACGACCAGCGCATCTTCGGCAGCGACGACTGGGCGATGACCGCCATGTCGCACGACGCCCTGAAGCTGGGCTACGAAGGCCACGGACATAAGCTGCACGTCATCGGTGCCTTCAACCAGAACATTGCCAACATCGATGGCGGCGGCACTTACTTCACCGGCGGCCTGCAACCCTACAAGGCGATGGAAACCGTGTGGTATCACTACGACGTGAAGAAAATCCCAATCGGTATCTCCCTGTTGTTCACCAACATTGGCATGCAAAGCGATAAAGAACACAAGGACACCTGCACCTTCCAACAGCAGCTCTTCGGTACCTACATCGACTACCACACGAAGAAGCTCACCGCCGAGGCAGCCTTCTACTATCAGACCGGCAAGGAGGAGCACGGCATCCCCATCGATGCCTGGATGGCGAGCGGAAAGGTCACCTACAAGCACAACGACGACCTCACCCTCTACGGCGGCTACGACTACCTCAGTGGTGATAAGAACTTCGCCGTGCCCGCCAAGGGACAGATGGGCATGCCACAACATAAGAAGGTGAAAGGTTTCAGCTCCATCTACGGCTCCCACCATAAGTTCTACGGGGCCATGGACTTCTTCTACCTCAGCAACTACTACGGAGGCTTCACCCCTGGTCTGCAGAACATCTACCTCGGCACGAAGTATTCGCCCGTGAAGAAGCTCACCATCGACCTCTCCTACCATTATCTGCTCACCGCCACCCAGCTGAAAAACGATGTCAACAAGTCACTCGGCCACGAAGTGGAGGCAGCCGTCACCTACAAGCTCATGAAAGACGCCTCCCTCAGCGCCGGCTATTCGTTCATGCGTGGCACCGACACGATGGTCGCCCTGAAGCGCACCAACGACAACCGCCAGCTCCAGTGGGCATGGATCATGCTCTCCGTCTCCCCAAAACTCCTCTCCACCATCTGGTAAGGCCAGAGCAGCGGAGCTGCGGTTCAAATGCCCCTCGGGCGTTCAAAGCAGCGGAGCTGCGTTCAAGAGGTGTAAAGCGCCTTTGGCGCGTGTAAAGCCCTGCGGGCGTATAAGAAGCTCCACTCCACTTTTCTAAAGCATTGCTTTCAGCCTCTTAGAGCATTGACTTTAGAACCCAAGAGCATTGACTTTAGAACCCAAGAGCATTGACTTTAGAACCCAAGAGCATTGACTTTAGAGCCCAAGAGCATTGACTTTGGAGTCCCAAAGCATAGCTCCTGAGGCTACAGAGCATAGCTCCTGAGGTTACAGAGCATTACTCTCTATGGTGCGGAGCATAGCAAATGTTTTTTAATCCGATTCGGTCATTAAACGATTGAAATGTAGGGGCTGATGCGCAGTTTAAAAACTGACCTCCCAACCTCCCGTATTGTCTTCAAACGCTTTCCTACAAAGGGTTTCGGAGCGGGAGGTGTTGCGCTGACACCTCCCGTCAACCTCCCGTGCCGCCCCAGCTCTGGTCATACTAAATTGGTCATTAGGAACAGGATTACACATAGTAGGGACGGGCTTCATTGCCCGTCAGCAAGCAGAAAACTACCATTGGAAACAACTCATAGCTGATCCGAGTTCGTTTCGTCTGAACACGAAAAGGCACGGGAGGTCACACGGGAGGTTACACGGGATGTCTGACGGGAGGTTGATATTCGTCAAAACCAATGATACTCAATGTTTTACGAAGTATCACGGGAGGTGTCTCGCAAAAATAATCTGTCAACCCATAGCTACACACGAAACACTCTTTTAACAAAAAAAAGAATAAAATTCTTTGTTTTCTTATCACTAATTTGTATCTTTGCCAATTATTGGCGAAGATGCTCACGTTGACTGCTGTCTTCCTCTATCGCGACTCAGCCAAACGTGCAAGCACGATGGCGCTCGCTGCTCCATCGGTTTGGCATCATTGGAGCAAGCTCCATTCTGCTCTCGCTCTCTCGCATCTTTGTCAGGTTAGAACCTATTTGTATGAATCAATATATTACGACAAGACTTCTCCTCAGTCTCTGGTGGTGCTACAAACGCGAAATATCTAACATTATTTGACTTTTTTGTTTATGAAAAATAGAGATTCATTCCGGGGTACGTCTATTGACAAAACATTTGCCCAGTCTTTCAAAAGAAGTCGTTATTATAATGACATCTACAAAAAGCATCAAGATGAAATAATCATCGGCGTGCGTGATGGTTCTGTAAATCTCTACTATAATTGTGATAGTATCGCTTCTATTAAAGCAGAGAGCCCCCAACAGTGTAAGATAGACAAATTCTATACTAATGGGGAAAAGAGCAATCTGACAGAAGACGAGATCGTGCGTTATTATAATATCATAAAGGCAAATAGCATTAAAAGATGCAAATTCGAGAAACAGTCTCAACAAAGGCTATTTATTGACAACAACAAAAACGAATCATCAGAATGGTTTTGCATTGATGTTGAATACACAAAATCTTTGAAGGGCGAAAGAAGAGCAGAGGATTGGCGATTTGATATTATTGCTATAAGCAAGGTGAAACCATTCCGTGTGGCATTAATTGAATTAAAGTACGGATTTGCAGCCATTGGAGGATCCTCTGGAATAAGGAAACATGTTGAGGATTTCCATAAGTTCTATAAAGATATAAAATTTGAAATTCTAAAACCAGAACTTGTTTCTATTATTGAGAAACTTGGTATGCTTGGAGTTGATGTTCCCTCATCGCTGAAAGGTATAAAGAAAGAAGATATCGCCAAAGAACCGGAATTCTATTTTGTCGTTCTGAATAATAATCCAAGTGGGGGGCGTTCCATGAATACGCCCAAACAAACAACAAGCGGTTATCTCTTTTACGACAAAAGATGGGGCTGCAAAAAAATCTCCAAATCAGTCAAGGAAAATGGGGATTATTATGCTCTTATTGAAAACGACAAATCATTTAAACCTGTATTTCTTTTTTCAAAAGCCACATTACCTGATTTGCAAATTCGAGATATTTTGGACAGGAAGTATTATGAAGTTGAAACAGTTTAGCAAATGGACATCAAAATCCATCGTGGCACCCACCAGATAGGTGGTAGTGTTACAGAATACGAACATCATGGCTGGCATCTATTTGTCGATTATGGTGAAGAGCTGCCTGGTGGTCCCAAGACTGGAGATTTGCAAGTAGAGTGCCTGACTCATGGTGATCTGTCTAAGAGTGCATTACTTATTACCCACTATCATGGTGACCATATAGGCAGTATTGTTAAGTTGCCAAAAGAACTGCCTATCTATATGGGTAAGGTGGGCCGAGACATTCAAAGAGTATTATCCAACCACCTGAAAACCAAGATTGAAGCCCATCAGTTGATGCTTGAACGACTGGAGTACGTTTACACATTTAGGGAAGGCAAAGTTTTTAAGTTCGGTCCATTCTCCATCATGCCAGTAACTGTTGACCATTCCGCTTTTGATGCATATGCTTTCAAGATTGTCGCAGATGGGGTTTCAGTTTTCCATACAGGTGACTTCCGTTTGCATGGTTTCAGAAGTGGCAAGACTCCTGATATGCTACAGGAGTATGTGGGCGAGGTTGATTATGTCGTATGTGAAGGAACAAATGTGTCGCGCCCAGAGGCAGCAAGCAAGGAAGAGTACAGGCTTCAAAAGGATTTCGAAAAATTGTTCAAAGAGAATAAAGGATGTGTTGTCTATCTGTCATCGACCAACATTGACAGATTGTTCTCTCTCTATCAGGCAGCCCAAAAGGCTCATCGCGCCTTTTATGTAGACGAATATCAGAAGGAGGTGATGGATACAGTCGTTAATAGCGGTTCTATATGGACTAAATCAAAATTGTACCAATATGGGAAACATGAGCCCAAGTCTCTGATATATGACAAGTATGACAAAAATAGTTTCTTTGTCTCAGATAGTTTTAAGAATGCTCTTAGTGAATATGGATATGTTCTTATAGCTCGCGCTAATCCACGCTTTGACAAACTGATAGAACAGATACCAGGAGAGAAAAAGAGAGTTCTTTCGATGTGGAACGGCTACGTCAAAGAAGGTTCAAATGCATACAACGAGAATCTGGCTAAATCGCTGGATGAGGATTTCGACTATATGCACACCAGTGGTCATGTTGACATGTCTGATCTGCGTGAGTTCTTCCGTTTGCTGCATCCAAAAGGCATCATTCCCATCCATACGGAAAAGCCAGAAGCTTTTGCCAGAGTTTTTTGTGACGAATGGCCCATTATCGTATTAAATGATGGTGTTAATCATGATATAACATGTTTGGGGTCAAAGTATATTTAGCATCCTAGTTTTTTCCAAAACCAACGAGTAAAGGTGGACAGATTCCTACGGGAGTTTGTCCACTTTTTTTGTGCCCTTCAAGGAACAGATGATGGAAAAGTGCTACTACTTTTCCACGTGGCGACGTTGGGTCTGTGGAAAGTTTCTTAAAAACGTGCGGAAACATGGGTCAGCACATCGGGAAAAGAAAAAAGCGGTTATTATTGGCCAAAGACACGTTTCACGTTGTCATTGGTTTGGCGTTCCACCGCCTCGGGGGTGACAGCGTAGGCGTCGGCGAGACGCTGCATGACAAGGGCGACGAAGGCGGGCTCGTTGCGCTTGCCGCGATGAGGAACAGGAGCCATGTAAGGACAGTCGGTCTCAAGGACGATGCGCGACAGGGGGACGGCAGCGGGGAGGTCTTCGGGCAGATGGCTCTTCTTGAACGTGAACACACCACCGATGCCTAACACGAAGCGGTCGAAGGTGAGCAGCTCGCGTGCCTCAATCTGATTGCCCGTGAAGCAATGGAACACACCACCGGGGAGGTCTTTCTCATAACGGCGCAAAATCTTCACCATCTCGTTTTGTGCCTTCCGACAGTGTATCATCAGCGGCAGACGGGTCTCCACCGACCAGCGCACCTGCTCCTCGAAGGCGAGCAGCTGCTCCTCCTCGAACTCACGACTCCAATAGAAGTCGAGGCCGACTTCACCGATGGCGATGGGAGACCCACCCCCTTCCCCTCCCGAGGGGAGGGGAGATAGGTTACCATCAGCAGCGGGATTCCCTCCCGGAAGAAGGGCCTTCATCTGGCCGAGCACCTCGCGCCAGTCGGCTTTCACTTCCTCGGGATGAAGGCCGACCATCGAATAGAGGTAGCCAGGATATTGCTGACACAAGATAGGAATGGCGAGGGACGACGGCAGGTCGATGGCAGGCACAAACACCTTTTCTACGCCTGCCTCGCGGGCACGTTGGATGACGGCAGGAAGGTCGTCACGAAATGCTTCGTCGTCAAGATGAGAATGAGTATCGATCATTGGTGTGATGCGCTACGCGCAGTTCAATGCAGCAGAGCTGCGGTTCAAAAGGTTCAATGCGCTTCGCGCGTTCAATGCAGCAGAGCTGCGTTCAAGGCCTTCGGCGTATAAAGCCCTACTGGCGTTCGTTGCGGTTACACGAGCCACAGGCTCTTTTCACTTTTAATTATTCACTTCGCGCTTGCGCGGCTACCATTCCCGATGCATCATGTCGGCGGCATAGCGGCGGAGTTCCTGCTTGCGGTCGTCGGGAAGGCTGACGGCGTCGAGATGCTTCTGGGCCTGTTTGAAATAGTAGGCGATGCGCTCCTGGGCAAGTCGGTCGATGCCAATCTCGTTGTAGAGACGTGTGACGGCCTGCACCTTTTCATCACGGTCGAAGTCGGTAGCGGTAATCCAATGCATGAGCTCCTGGCGCTGCTCGTCGTTGGCGCGGTTCAGGGCGTTGATGAGCATATAGGTCTTCTTGTTCGACGTGATATCGCCACCGATGGCCTTACCGAAGACGCGTGTGTCGCCATAGACGTCGAGGAAGTCATCCTGCAGCTGGAAGGCCAGTCCCACCTGTTCGCCAAACTGATAGAGGGCATCGGCGTCGGCGGGTGATGCATCGGCGAGGATGGCACCCATCTTCGTGGCACAGGCGAGCAGGACGCTGGTCTTCAGGCGAATCATCTCGATGTACTCATCCTCGCTGACGTCGGTGCGATGTTCGAAGTCCATGTCGTACTGCTGGCCTTCGCCAATCTCCAAGGCGGTCTCGGTGAAGAGGGCCATCACGGGAGCGAGCTTGTCTGGACGGCATTGGGCCATACGCTCGTAGGCGAGCACGAGCATGGAGTCGCCGGAGAGGATAGCGGTGTTGGCATCCCAGCGACGGTGAACGGTGGGATGGCCGCGCCGGAGGTCGGCATTATCCATGAGGTCGTCGTGGAGCAGCGTGTAGTTATGATAGGTCTCCAGCGCACATGCTGAGGGCAAGATGCTTTCCGGGTCGTCTTTATACATGTTGTAGACGAGGAGCATGAGCACGGGACGTATGCGCTTGCCTCCGAGAGAGAGTACATACTGAATGGGCTCGTAGAGCGAGCGCGGCTGTCGGTCGTAGGGCAGTTGGTCGAGATACGTGTTGACTGCCTGCAGGATTTCTGTTGATGATTTCATGTTTATGAGGTTGAGAGGGGTTTAGAGGTTGAGAGGTTGAGATGCGCTACGCGCAGTTGAGAAGGGTTGAGAAGGGTTGAGACGTTGAGAGTTCTTTCTCCGCTTCGCTACGAAAGCGACCCTGCGGGTCGAGCGGAGAAGGGTTATGAGGCGGCCGTCGTGGCTCCCCTCCTTCGGAGGGGCAGGGGGAGGTTTTTTATATATCGAACACGATTGGTACCGCCACCATTGTGCGACAGGGCTTGCCATTCTGGATGCCGGCCTTCCAGCGGGGCATCATGCGCACAACGCGCATCGCCTCGGCATCGAGTAGCGGGTCGGCAGCGGTGGCGACCTTCTCGTCGCTGATGGAGCCGTCGCGGTTGACGATGAACGACACCACCACCCTACCCTGCCGCTTCTGGCTCTGGGCAGTGGGCGGATAGCGCAAGTTTTTCGTGAGCCACTGTATGAATGCCGACATGCCACCTGGAAACTCCGGCAGCTGTTCGACGACACGCACGCTCAGCGGCTCATCGTCGAGCGACGTCGCCACGGGCGGCAGCGGTTCGTCGGCCTTCGCGTCGCCGAGGTCCTCCATCTCGCCCACGGTGGTTGCCAGCGCTTGCTGTTCCACTTCCGGCGGCAGCTCGGGCAGCACGTCGACCACCTTCAGCTGTTCGGACACCTGCGGCTTCGGCGGCTGCTCCACGACGGCGACCATCTGCTCCTTGTCTTCCCACGTGCTGACGAGCAGCTCCTCAGCAACATCGTCGAGCAGCGTTTCGTCGATGTCGTAGTCGGCGTCGCCCGAATTCCATTCGAACGCCACGAACAACACCGACAGCACAACCACCAATCCCAGCAGGAATCGGGTGCCGCGCTTCGTCTCCAAACTGGCTTCTGCCGACTTTTTCTGTTCCATGTGAATCAGAGGAGCAGGAACGCCGTGTGGCTCCCGCAACGTTAAAATTCATGCAAAGATAGTAAAAAGTTTCTGGTTTCTAGTTCCAAGTTTCTAGTTTTTTTGTATCTTTGCCAATAATTTAGAGTTTTTCAATGAAAAAGTATGTCTTAGCCATCATCATCTCGCTGTTTGCGATGGTTGCGGGAGCACAGGAAAGCCAGACGGCGTACAACTTCCTGCGGCTTCCGGTGAGCGCGCATGAGGCGGCGTTGGGCGGTGAGAACGTCACCATCTACGACGACGACCTGTCGCTCATCTTCAGCAACCCTGCTCTGCTTACGAATGTGTCGGACAAGACCATCGGGCTGAACTACATGAACTACATGGCAGGCGTGAACACGGGCAGCGCTGCCTTCAACCGCGTGGTCGGCGACAAGGCTGCATGGGCGGTGAGTGGGCAGCTGATGAGCTATGGTACGATGCGCGAGGTGGATGCGAATAACGTGCAGACCGGGGAGTTCTCGGCGAAGGATATTGCGTTGGGAGGCTATTTCTCCTATCTGCTGACGGAGCGTCTCACGGGCGGCATCACGGCGAAGTTCATCTATTCCGCCATTGCCGACTACCACTCGATGGCAGTGGGCGTGGACCTCGGCCTGAACTACTTCGACGAGGTGCATGAGTGGTCGGCATCGATTGTCGCAAAGAACCTTGGCGGACAGGTGAAAGCCTACGACGACGTTTATGACCGCATGCCCTTCGACCTGCAGGCAGGTGTGACGAAGCGCCTGCAGCACACGCCGCTGCGCTTCTCGCTGACGCTGCACGACTTGGGACACTGGGACTATAAGTTCATCCAGCATGTGGCGGTGGGTGCCGACGTGCTGCTTTCTCCGCAGATCTGGCTCGCCGTGGGCTATAACTTCCGTCGGGCGCACCAGATGAGTATCCTGTCGAGCCTGGACAAGGAAGAAGGTAATCACGGAGCCGGACTCACGCTCGGTGCCGGTCTGTCGCTGCAGCGCTTCAAGCTAGGCGTCGCCTATGGTAAGTATCATGTCTCGAGCGCCTCTATCCTAATTAATGCAGCGTACACGCTGTAGGGAGAAAGGCAGCGGAGCTGCGGGTAAAGCGACTGTCGTCGCGTGTAAAGCCCTGCGGGCGTGTAAATTAAAAGAATTAATAATGCAATATACTCTATGAAGAAAATTACAATTGCGATCGACGGCTATTCCTCTTGCGGAAAAAGCACGATGGCCAAGGACCTGGCCAAGAGAATTGGATATGTGTATGTTGACACGGGTGCGATGTATCGTGCCGTGACGCTGTTCGCCCTGCGCAACGGGTTGTTTGCCGAAGACGGCGCCGTGCTGACCGATGAGTTGGAGAAGCGCATGGAGGAGATCAGCATCTCGTTCAAGTTCAACCCCGAGACACAGAAACCCGACACCTATCTGAATGGTGAACTGGTGGAGAAGGAGATTCGCTCGCTGGAGGTGAGCAACCACGTGAGCCCGATTGCCGCCGTTCCGTTCGTGCGTACGGCGATGGTGGCCCAGCAACAGGCGATGGGTCAGGAGGGTGGAATCGTGATGGACGGCCGCGATATTGGCACGACGGTGTTTCCGAATGCCGAGCTGAAAATCTTCGTCACGGCATCGGCCGAGGTGCGTGCACAGCGCCGCTACGACGAGCTGGTTAGCAAGGGTATGCCCGAGCCCTACGAGGATATTCTGAAGAATGTGCAAGAGCGCGACTACATCGACACTCATCGCGAGGTGTCACCGCTGCGCCAGGCCGACGATGCCCTGTTGCTCGACAACTCCCACATGACGATTCCCGAGCAGAACGCCTGGGTGATGGAGCAGTTCGAGCGGGTGGTGAAGGAGACCCTCCCGAAGGGAGGAGATTTATCGGAAAGAAATTAGAATAATTAGAATAATTTTTTCCAAGAATCTCTTTTCTCCGGATGAAACGAAGGGAAAAGAACCCACCGTAGGGGCAGACCCCCGTGTCTGCCCGCTCACCGAATCCGAACACCCAGCGTAGTCCCCTCCTCCGGAGGAGGGGTGAGGGGGAGCGAGAAGAAGGCCGAAGGCCTGAACAGAACACAGGCAGGTGGTGGAGTGCGTAGCACGAAACCCCTGCTAGGAATGCAACAAGTATAAAAGTGCCGAAGGTACGACAGAATTCTGTCACCCCTTCGGGGTTTGAATATGTTATTTGTATTCCTAGCAGGGGTTTCGTTTCGCTTCGCTTCACTCCACCACCTGCCTGTATTCTGTCGCACTTTCAGCGCTCCATTGGGTTAAATTCTATATCATTTCCAAACTTAACTCTATTTCTCGTTCATTTTGTTCAGGATATAGTCGCGGCACTGTTCCATGAGCCATTTCGGGGTGCTGGTGGCACCACAGATGCCGATGGTCTCCACGCCTTCCAGCCAAGCCATCTCGATTTCTGCGGGACTCTCGATGTGGTGGCTGCGGGGATTGCGTTGCAGGCACTCGTTGAAGAGCACGCGCCCATTGCTACTCTTGCGCCCCGAGACGAAGAGAATCAGGTCGTGACGCTCAGCGAAGGCGGCGATGGCGGGCATGCGGTTCGCCACCTGTCGGCAGATGGTATCGAAGCTACGGAAGGTTGCCCCTTCTGCAATATGGCCCTGGATGAATTCAATAATTTCATGGAATTCATCCAGGTTCTTTGTGGTCTGCGAATAGAGATAGATGTCGCGTGTGAAATCGAGCTCTTTCACATCGCGGAGGTTCTCGACGACGATGGCGTGACCTTCCGTCTGTCCTACAAGACCCAACACCTCAGCATGTCCGTTCTTGCCGAAGATGACTATTTGTGCATCAGGGTTGCTGTCGTATTGCCGCTTGATGCGTCGCTGCAGTTGCAACACCACCGGGCAGGTAGCATCGATAATCTCGATGTTGTTGCCCTGCGCCAGCTGATAGGTCGACGGCGGCTCACCATGTGCCCGCAGCAGCACCTTTGCTCCGTGCAGCTGCTGCAGGTCGTCGTGGTTGATGGTGATGAGTCCCTGCTCGTGCAGGCGCTCCACCTCCATGCCGTTGTGCACGATGTCGCCCAGACAATAGAGCGACGCACCCAGCCGCAGTTCCTCTTCGGCCTTCTTGATGGCGGTAGTCACACCGAAGCAGAATCCACTGCCGTTGTCAATCTCAATCTGAATCATCAGGAATCAATTATTCTGTCTTCACCTCTATCACCACCTTTGGTTGCTCGGGGTCGTTGGTGATCATGAGAACACGCGGCGAGCGAGCAAGGCGCAGGTCACGCTCAGTGGCGGTGATCTTCAGTTTTGCGTATTCGCCTGGTGCGAGCTTCGACTTGTTGAGCGACACTTGCAGACCCATAGTGAACATCTGGAGCTTCGTGATGTCGAGCTGCGATTTACCTGTGTTCTGAATCTCTATCTCGCCTTTCAGCTTCTTCTTGCCGTTGAAGGGACCGAGGTTGAGCGTTGTCGTCGACAACTGGATGTGCGGAGCCAGATGCAGCTGCGTCTCGGTGAGATCGTTGAAGCTGGGCAGCAGCACGGCAGAGATGTCGATCTGCTTGTTTGGAGCCACGCGATCGCCGGGCTGGCGGCCGAGATAAACGGTCGTCTGTGTGAGTCCGAAGTCGTTGATTTTCCTCGTGTCGAGTGTGATGAGCGCCACGCCCGAACGGCCGGCTCTGATCTTCGACGGCGACACCTCAGCTTGAATGTAGTCCGGCGTATGCATCACGATGGGTTGCACGGTCTGATCAGTGTTGTTCAGAATGTGAATCTTTGCCACTGGGCGGTCGCCCTGGTTGACGTCGTCGAACTCCACGCTGTTGATGTCAACGAGCAGGTCGCCGAGAGCCAGCGGATAGTCGCCCGTGAAGTCGATGACCTCATCGACGACAATGCCTTTCAGCGTGAGCATCAGCGGTTGGTCGCTATCGGTGGTGTAAATGCCGATTTGCTTCTCGAAATGTCCCATCGTCTTGGCATCGTAGGTGGCACGAACGGTGAAATCGGAGGCGCCGTGGATGAATCCTTCCGGATAGTCGACGGTGGTGCATCCGCAGCTGGTGCGCACGTTCGTAATGCTGATGTCGTGATTGCTCTTGTTATGCAGTTCATACTCTGCCACTACCGGCTGACGGAACATCACCTGGCCTACGTTCAACACTTGGTTCTTGGCCTCAATGCGCTGGGCCGACGCGGTGACGCAGCTCAGACAAAGCAGACTGGCCGCGAACACTTTCCTATAGAGATTGTTCTTCATTTTCTTCTTTTGATGTTTTCTTGAAACGCCATTACTCTGTGACCGTCAGCTGGCGGGCTGCAGCACGGGCGGAATATTCAGGCGAATAGGCACACTGCACGGTGCAGGTGCCCGTCTGATAGGTTCCCGTACGGTCGACGTAATATTCGGTCTCGACGATGTGAGTGCCCTTGGCCAGGCGGTCGAAGTAATAGTTCGTGACGTTGTCGCGCGGCGCACAATAGTAGCCCCAGTGGTAACCGCTGAGTTGGCCGATGGGCTCCAGGCAGGCAGCACGCTTGTCGGCGACTTGCACGAAGTCGTAGTCGCGCTCAGCCTCGATGGTGATGCGAATACGGATGCGGTCGCCGACTTTAAAGTTGAGAGTTGAGAGTTTAGAGTTTAGAGTTTGTTGAGAGTTTAGAGTCTGTTGTGAGTTGAGAGTGTTGCCTTGTGCATCAGGAACAATCACCTCACGCTTCACCTTCAGCCCGCTCTGGGCATCGGTGATATCGGTGAGGGGCTGGAACGAACGTGCATAGACGGCACCCCATGAGGTGCCCTCGCTCGTCTTCTCGGCAGTGAACGTTTGGAAGCCCGATCCCGTCTGCGAGCTCTTCACATAGCCCAGACCAGCGGTGGCGGCAGAGGTCTCCAACTGCTTGCCGTCGACCTTCAGAATGGTCGGTTCACCGGGGTTGCCGAAGGTCTCCATGTTGTTCTTCATGAATGCATAGACAGCATCAACGGCGTTGAGCGGGGTGTCCCAGCTCTGGGTGCGCTTCTCCTGCAGAAGCCAGCGCTGCATCTCTTCAACAGTCTTCGTATCAGCAGGTTGCAACAGGCGGATAGCCTCGATGGCGGCCACCTCGGTGGGAATCTTATAGTCGAACCAACTGTAGTAAGCCTTGCGCGTGTCGAAGTAGCGGCCCATCTCCTCTTTATATACGGTGTACTCGCGAATGCTCTGCAGGTATTCCTTTGCCTTCTGCTCGTAGCCGTTGTGACCAAGGATGATTGCCGAATATGCTTTGCCGTAGATAGTGAACTCCTTCGTCTGCTTCGAAAGGCGGTTAACGAGATAAGTCTTGGCAGCTGCGACGTCGGCAGAGAGCTTTCGACCGTCGATGGTGGTGAGATAGAGCCAGTCGATGGCTGTCTCGCTAGGACGCACGTTCTTTGCACCCTTCTTCTCCTGCTTCTTCATCTCCTCGACCTCCTTGATGATCTGGCGTCCCATGAACGAATAGGCATTCGAGAGCATGTCTGCAGCTTGACGATTGTTATCACCAGTCATTGCAGTCAAACGCACCATCATCTTACTAACGGCAACGGTCATGTAGAGCGAGCCTGGCATGCCTGGCCACCAGCTCCACGAGCCGTCGCTATTTTGAAGCTTACGCAACTGGGCAAGGTTGTTTTCAAGGCGATAGTCAACGCTGTTCTCATCGAAGTAGTCGCTGAGCAGGCGTTTCTGTTCGCTTTCGTGACGGGCTTCGGCCACCCACGGGGTCTCGTCGAGCACCATCGTCTTCAGTTCCTGGTTCTTCTCAAGACTGCTCATGAGCGATGTCTCCGAGCCAGCTTCGCGCTTCCACAGCTCAATCGTCGACTTGATGCGCGGCGACTGGTGAAGAAGATGTGCGGCGAGGCTATTGGCATAGAAGGCTGCAGCCTGGCTGATGGCGTTGTTCTCGCTGGTCTTCGCCACCGTAGGCAGCGTCTGAATCATCAGCCAAGCGGGGTTGTTGGTGTATTCGACGGTAAGGTCGGACTGTCCTTTACCGGCAATCGTGGTGAGGTCGATGGTCTTTGTGCCCGGTCCGTTCTGTGTAAACGGTACGGTGTTGATGACCAACTCGCGATTCGGAAGAATGGGCAGGTAGTGCTGTTCGCCGTCGCTGAAGCCATTGCCCGATGCCGACACGCGACAGACGAGCAGCGACTGGTCGGCCAGACGAGGCGACGATGCATCGACGTCGAAGCTGACGCTGGCGGTCTTGCCAGCCTCCACGCTGAACGGTTTGTTCTGCGAGTAGACCACCTTTTCGGTTTCGGGCTCGAGGAGTTCGATGAGAGCCGTGCCCTTTACGGCCTTCTCGCCCGTGTTGAAGATGCGGGCAGAGAGCTGCCCCTTGTCGCCCTGTCGCATGAAGCGCGGCACATTGGGCTGAATCATCACGTCCTTCTTTGCGACGACCTCGCTCTCCAGCGTGCCGTAGCGAACTTCTTTATCGGTTGCCAGTGCCATGAAGCGCCAAGTGGTGATGCTTTCAGGCAATGTGAACTTCATCGTTACGTCGCCATTTTCATCGGTGACAAGCTGTGGATAGAAGAAGGCAGTCTCGTTCAGGTTCTCGCGCACCTGCGTACTTTCATTCTTCTTCTCAGCAGCTCCAGCGCCCGTAACGGCTTCATCGATATCATCGAGACCGCCAATACTACCTATCAACACTGATTCATCCTTTTTAACAATAGGTGCCTCAGCAAGAGCATCCTGAGTAGCCATTGCCATTTCGGGCACAGCAGCCTTCGCCATCATCATCGGGCGGGCACCGCGAACGCGGACATTGTTGCTATAGTCGAACACCATGCGCGGCGAGAAGTCGAACATCTCGTTGTCGAAGTGAGTAAAGGTGAGCGCACGCTCAATGAGCGACTTGTAAGGCTGTTCGCCGTAGAGACTGATGTCGGCTGTGGAACGTCCTTGCCAATTCGTGGCAGGCAGGTTGCGCCAGAGGTTCAACGAGAACGGCCACGAATGCTCGCGAATCTCGTCGAGCGACTTATCGAACAGCACGGCCAGCACGGAGGCCCTGTCTGTTACTTTGTCACCTTGTTCCTTTGTTACTTTGTCTACATGCAGCGTCCACTCCTCCTTCTGACCTGGCGTCAGACGGTCGCGGAAGGTCTTCCACGAGAGATTCAGACGCTTGTCGGGCAGCGGTTTGCGCATCGCAGTCTGGTGGGTGTAGAGACGGCCTTCGCGCACCCATGCACAGGTGAAGAGCACGCCGTCACCATATTCTTCTTTATACGTGAACTGACGCGTGGTGATAGCATTCGTCTGGTCGATGACGCCACTTTCCAGCACCTTGTCACCAGTGAAGAGCGTGTAGACGATGTGCTGGTCCTTGTCCGACGAACCCATCTGCACATAGATGGGACGGCCGTCGGCAGGGAATTCCTGAGCAGAAGCATAGAACCAGTTGTGAGTCTCCACGGCGGGATGCTTGTCCTTCATGCTGAACACTACGAACTCATGTTTCACGGTGTCCTCGCCACAAACGCCTTCAAGGGTGTAGCGGCCGGACTTCAGCGTAATAAAGCGCATCTCGAAGGGCTCGTTAGCAGGTACAGCTTTTGCTGTCTGTTCAACGGTTACCTTGCCATCTTGTTCCTTTGTTACTTTGTAAATGACGTCGCCGGGAATGGGCTTACCGGCATTATTCAGATAGCTGAACGTGACGCGTGCCACGCTATCGGCCTCAATCTTTGCAGGCATGCTAATAGTAAAAGCGGTGGCCTTGTCGCTCAGCGGCAGCGAGGTTTCACCATGATGGCTCTCGCCGGCAGCATCGGTGGCGTCGGCCTCCACCACGAAGTTATAATAGCGTGGGACGTACGTGTTAGCATTGCGACCGGCGTCAGGCATCTGCATCGGCACCTGCACCGTGAAACGACCTTCGTCGTCGGTGGTCAGCGTGTCGGTGACAAGCGTCTTATCGCTTTCGGGACCAGAGCGCCACCACCACAGGGCACGACGGCGCACGACGTTGTATTTCACCTGCGCGCCCTGCACAGGGACACCGGCAAAGCTCTTCACATGGCCCACCACCGTCACGGTGTCGCCATCCTGGTATTTCTCCGTGACCTCGTCGAACTCCACTTGGAAGGTCGGACGTTTGTACTCCTCAACGGAAAAATAGGCAGAGCTGTTCTTCGCCTGGATGGAGAACTGACCTGTGAGACCCGATGTCGGGAGCACAAAGTCGGCGGAAGCCTTACCGTAGTCGTCGGTTCTCACCTCTTTTTCCTCCACCACCTCGTGGTTGGCATTGCGCAGCGTCAACGTCAGTTTCTCGCCCGCGTTTACCTTTGCATCGCGATGAGCCAGGTTCTGATAGGCAATCACCGCAGCATGAACGGTCTGTCCCGGCCGATAGAGCTTACGGTCGGTCAGCACGTGGTAGACGTTCTGCGTAGTTTTGTTGTTGTAGAACGAGTAGCCGCCACCAATCCACTGCTCAGGAGAGGCATCGTCCTTCTCGGTATAGACGTAGATTTCACTCGGGCGGCGTTCCTCCCACTTGAACTGAGCCTCGCCGCGACCATCGGTGGTGAGCGTGTTCACCTGAGTGCCGTTGTTGCGGTTGTAGGTGTTGGTCTTCAGACGGATGTGAGCACCGGGCACCGGACGTCCCGTCGTGGCGTTCACGGCCACCAGTCGGATAAGGTTATCGGGCAGGTATTCATGCATCACGAAGAGGTCGCTCACGTGGAGCAGCATGCGCTCCGTGCGCATATTCGGGCGCTCGGTGGAGAACTCCACGAGGTAGACACCCACGGGCAGCCCCCCGATGGTCATCGAGTCTTGCAGTACCTTGTAGTCGGGCTGTCCCACATAGCGGCGCGTGACGGTCTGCTGTGTTCCGTCGTTGACGATGAGCTTCTTCAGCTTTGCATAGTCCTGGTCGTTGTTGGGTTCCAAATCGGTGTCGCCCTTGATGTTCAGGCGCGAAACGGTCATCGTCAGTCGCTGGCAGTTCACGAGCTGGCGCACTTCCACGCGCCGCTCGGTGTTCGGCAGCTGGATGCCTTCGCCGATAGAAACGAGGAACGAAGGCAGTGTCAGCTGGTTCTGGGCGTTGCGCAGGATGTTCATGCGCGGCCAGGCTCCCCAGTGCTGCAGGGCGTAGTTGATGTAGTTCATCTTCTCCTCGGCCGTCGCATCTTCTGCCTGGTCCATGAACTGATAGCGCTCAATGGCGAGCTCGCCACACTCCTTCAGGTCCTGATAGACGTTGATGAGCGAGTCGATGGTCTGCAGATACTTCGACTTGCGAACCTCGTTCACGTCGGCAAAGCGGTCCTTCTGCGTCTGATAGTAAGCACAGATGCAGGCTGCCTGCCGGTTGCCGTGCTTGAGATACCAGTCGTGCAACGTCTGATAGTCTTCAGCCTCCATACCCAACACATGCAACAGGTCGCCACCGAAGATATGACTGTCGGCACCTTCCACGAGGGCTGGCTCATAGCCTCTCGACGACTGCTTGGCCAGCTGCTCGACGGGCTCCATCGACTTCGCATAGTATTCGGCTGAAAGCGCCTTGTATTCAGTTTTGTTGGGGTCGTCGGCACCGAAACGGTAGCCGTTGCCATCGGCTTTATCCTTGTAGATGCGGCCCAAAACGCTTTGGTAGACCGCTGCCAGCACACGGTTTCCCGACTGCTCAGCCTTCGCCAAGTCTTCCTTGACACGAGAGAGCTCCACGTCGGCAGAGTCGGGGGCAATCTGCGTCTGCACGGCTGCCTGGCGCAGCTTCGCCTTCAGCAGTTGCCCGTAGCTGTGCTCAGCCTGCGCCTTGTCGGCAATCTTGCCAAGCACCTCCATCTCCGTCTTGGGCAAGTCCTTGTCCTGAGCGTCGCTCACTTGCTTCCATAAAGCAGAATAACCTTGTGCCATAACCTGTAAATTCGACAACACCATCACGAAAATGGCCGTCATCATGATTTTCTTCATCATCATATTCTTCATTATTAGGTAGAGACGCGGCACGCCGCGCACACTTCATTGGAGGACGCAGCACGCCGCACCCTCACTTCAAACTGCAAAAATAACGAAAATCTTGCAAACACTAAAACTATTTAAGAACTTTTCAGTATAATTTACTGAAGTTTCGCAAGCTCCACTTCATAAGGGCTTAAAGAGTTTAAAGGGGAGAAAAGGGATTAAAAGGGACGATAGTACTGCACCCTGCGTAGGGGCAGACCCCCGTGTCTGCCCACGAGTTTGGGGATGTATGGGCATGCAGCTTGTTCGTTATTGTTCGGGCAGACACAGGGGTCTGCCCCTACCGTTGGCTGCAAAGCATTCGTCCCTTTTCTCCCCTTTATACCCTTTATTCCTTCGACTTGCGAAACTTCAGTCAGTATAATTTAAAAAATCATCGCTTTTCTTTGCCTCGTTTGTCGAAATGTTGTAACTTTGCAGTCTGATGATGTAGTGAAATATTTAATATCATTCCCAAAATAAAAATACTATGCTACAAATTGGAGACAAGGCCCCCGAACTGCTGGGGCGCGACGAGAATGGTAACGAACTGCGACTGAGCGACTTCGCCGGCCGCAAACTGGTGTTGTATTTCTATCCGAAGGACTCCACGCCCGGCTGCACGAGCCAGGCCTGCAGCCTGCGCGATAACTACGAGCAGCTGCTCCAGCGAGGCTTTGCCATCGTCGGCGTGAGCGTGCAGGATGAGAAGTCGCACCTGAAGTTCAAGGAGAAATTCCAACTGCCCTTCCCCCTGATTGCCGACACCGACCACCGGCTTGTGGAGGCTTTCGGCGTGTGGCAGGAGAAGAAGATGGCTGGCCGCACCTACATGGGCACCGTTCGAACGACATTTGTCATCGACGAACAGGGCGTCATCGCAGAAGTCTATAGCGCCAAGCAGATCAAGGTGAAGGAGCACGCTCAGCAGATTCTGAAGTAAAAAAAAGACCCACCCCCTGCCCCTCCCTGAGAGGGAGGGGAGTAATTACCCTTTCCAGCTGTATAGGCATACTACTCCCCTCCCTCCAGGGAGGGGCAGGGGGTGGGTCTGCTGTTGGGTGGGTCTCTTTTTTCTCTTTTTTTCACTTCACCCTCTTCAGTACGACCGTCCGAGCTCCCTTTTTCTTCTCCATCACATACGACAGCGACTGGCCGTCTTCGCTGAGGGTGTAGTTTCGATTTCCCTTCCTGCCTTTCACAACGATGTTGCGCCCATCGACAGTATAGGTTGTCAGCATTTTGTCGGAACGCCCTTTGCCAAACTTCATCTTGACCATTTTTCTCATCACCCATGAGGCACCGCCCTTCTTGGCCTTCTCCTCATCGAACTTCGCTTCCGCGCTGATTTCCAACGTCTTGCCGTCAACGAACTTCACCGTCATTGTCGACACGATGGCATTCATAATGGCATCAATGGCCTTCACTTGGTTTTTCTCCTCCTCCGTCTCAGCCTCCTTGCTGATGTCGGCGGCTTCCTTTTTCAGTTGGCCGAGTTCTTTCTCCACCATATTAGCACAATGGTAGACTCGACCGGCAAGGTTCTGCTGGGCATTTGCACTCATTGTTGCCATCATGAAGGCAGCAACGAGCATCATCACGATCTTCTTCATATATCATTTTCCGTTTTCAGTTTCCCCTTGGCATCGTCGATGTCCCTCTGCAGTTGCATGATTTCTTCCATCGTCTTATTCAAATCGTCCTGGTCGTCCTCGACGTTCTCTTCAATCCGCAGCCGTTCCTTTTCGTAAGTCTTCAGGTTGTCGTCGCTTACGTTCATCATCTGCTTGCACAACTCATAGAGATGGCGCATGCTTGCCACGTAGCTCTTGCTCAGCAGGGCATAGTCGCAATAGAAAATGCCGAGTGAGCCCTTCAAGCTGGCTAGTGGATACTCATGCGACACCTTGTTGCTCAGCGAGTCGCACACCATCGCCTTGTAATGTCCGCGAGCCTGATAGAATTCCGCCACATTCTCGGTGAAGAGCACGTTGCCCACGGTGTTGATGGTTTCGATGGTCGACGAGAAGATGCGCTCCGTGGTCTCGGTGAACTGCACTTGCGGAATGAGTCCAACCTGCTGGAACTTCATCTGCTGGAACTTCGCGGTGTCCTTTGCCATTTGCAGTTGCAGTTCCATCAGCTTGCACAGCATGGAGTCAGCCTTCTCCACCGACTTCAGCGAGTTATACATGTCGTACATCACCATCATCACGATCTCGCGCTTCTCCTTTTGCTTCTTGTTGTTGTCGATGATGGCTGCCGTGCCGAAAGTGAGCACGATGGAAACAGTGGTGGCGAGGAGCGATAGCAGGAATTGCTTCATCGTAGCCATTCCGCTACCCGTCTTCAGACTCTTGGGGGTGTGTAGCTTGATATTCATAACAACTTCGATAGATGTACCATGCAAAGGTACAAAGATTTTCGGGATAAACTCGACATTTAACGTTTTTTAGATGGAAACATCAAGTTGGAACTCCCGTTTTTTTGTAACTTTGCCAATATATAATTGGCGAAGATACGTTGTCTCGATAAAAAAAGAAACGAGTTTCTTTGTTTTGTCCTCGACTTTTTGTAACTTTGCCAATATATAATTGGCGAAGATACGTTGTCTCGACAAAAAAGAAACGAGTTTCTTTGTTTTGTCCTCGACTTTTTGTATCTTTGCAACAATGTCGCGCAGACAGCCATCAGAAAAGAAAGAAATCATCAAAATAAATCAATATGGAACCAAAACGCTATGGTCATTTCGACGACCAACATCGTGAGTATGTCATTACCGACCCGCAGACGCCGTGGCCGTGGATTAACTATCTGGGCAACGAAGACTTCTTCTCGCTCATCTCGAACACCGCTGGTGGCTATTCGTTCTACAAGGATGCGAAGTTCCGCCGCCTGACGCGCTATCGCTACAATGGCGTGCCGATGGATAATGGGGGGAGGTACTTTTATATTAAAACCTCCCCCGACCCCTCCCAGGGAGGGGAGTGCCTGCCGGAAGCCTCCTCTGCTGGGGGTGGGTTCTGGTCGCCCGGCTGGAAGCCTTGCAAGACGCCACTCGACTTCTACGAGTGCCGTCATGGCATGAACTACACGCGCATCACCGGTCGGAAGGACGACGTGGAGTGCTCGGTGCTGTTCTTCGTGCCGCTGAAGACGTGGGCGGAGGTGCAGAAGCTCACGCTGCGGAATCT
>JAEEGG010001416.1_pt1 | contig 65532 bp, 58 predicted proteins | sample 9134161 | NCBI WGS metagenome assembly JAEEGG01 (sample SAMN16246543, study PRJNA631951) | gut metagenome | biome: gut microbiome; feature: rumen; material: CR-attached | host: Bos | place: Iran: Karaj | collected 2018-10
TCAGCCTGTCAAATGAAGTGGAAAGCGGTACCAATTCGTACTCGGCACTGACAGGTGACTATCGTTTCAACTATAAGGGACGTACCGGAAACTATCCGTTCCCGCCGACAGGTGAGAACATCACGCAAACCGGCAACAAAGGACACACGGTCCAGGTGAATCTTCCGGCGAACACCATGCTTTCCAGCACGAAGTCTGTGAAGTTTACCATCCTGACCCTGCCACCGACTTCAAGTGACAAGCTTACAAATCTGGTCGTGACGGTGAACCATGGCAACAACAAGATCAGCAAACTGCGCCTGAACAAAAACAACGTACCCGTTGAATTCCCCGCTTTCCAGAAAGCACGCATCAAGTGCCAGGCGCTGGACGGAGGATCCAAGTGGCAGCTGACCATCGACGATCAGGTACTCCCCTGGATCAAAGATGAGCAGAAGACGTCATTCCGCAATCAGATCGGTATAACAGGACGAACACCTGTTTCGGGTTATATTGAAACGGCCGAGGTTACGGAGCCGGGAGGCCCTGTCAACTGGGAGAACTATTACACGCGACTTACAGTGAACTGCAATGTCGCGGACCCTTGCATCGTCTTTACTTTTACCCCTACGGCGCCGATCGGCGGCTACTGGCGGCTGAGTCCGGAAGATGTCATTCCGGGATCGCTCAACTATTTCAAGATTACGACCAGCGATATGATCAACGGCGAATCGGAACGTCTCCAAGGTCAGGTAATGGTGCAGCCGGTCAATATTTACATCCGGCCGACAGCCGAGTATCTGGCACTTGACCCGGCACCGGTTTATTCCATCATCATCCATTGCGATATGAGTCCTTCTGTCACATTCGACCCGCTATTCAGTGCTGATTCAGAATTCCAGCGACCGTACAGCGATGGCCGTTTCGGTTACTATAAATTTGTCATTGCCAAATAAGCGAAACCATGAGAAAGACAACAATAGCTGTTATTATTACCCTTTTTGCAGGCTTGATGGTTTTCTCCTGCGTTCAGCCGCTGGAGCCTGGCGTACGTACGGAGGCGACGGGGGCAAATCAACTTAATCTGACAGTCAGCTGCCAGGCGCCGTCGACCAAAGCCGATCCTTTCGCCAACTATCCGGCCGGAGTAACCGAATTGAACGAGAACAAGATCGAGCATATCGACTGGTTCATCTTCCGTGACACGACCTCCGGAGCAGCCTGGCAATCCGGTCGCGTAAGTTTTTCCGACAAGTCCGACGGCACAACGGAATTTTCCGTGAAGACACTGGACATGGATCAATACAAGGCCCTGTATGAGGATGGAAAGGGTTATGTCCTGACCGTAGCCAACTATCCCGACGAGGAAGGCCACGAGACCACCTTTGGAAATAAGACTTTTGCACAGATCCGGCAGATGGAATTGGTCACCGAAGGACTGGGGAACATGGCCGACGGCGCGTTCACACCGCTGAACAGTTTTGTCATGACCTCTTACGCCACGCCCTTTACGCTGGTGGAAAATAATCCCGTGACCGTCAACGCCCAGCTCACCCGCCTGGCCGCCAAGATTTCACTCAACATCAGCATCGTTCCCTATATCGACGAGATCAAGGCTTACGTGAGTGGCCTCGACACGACGCGCATCGAGTATGTCCAGACCTGGTATCCCGATGTGGCGGGCATCCGTGCCTATATGACGTATGCCAATATGCATACGACTCTGACGCCGAATGATACGAACATGCGGGCGGCCGAAGTTTATAATGACAACAACTTCTTCACGTATAACAGTCGCGGCTTCAAGCTCGACACCCCCGTTCCCACAACTTCAGATGGAACCTCCATCGTGACCGGCTCCCCGTTCTACTCCTACCCGATGCAGTGGGAAACCAGCGATGCGCACGCCCCTTTTATCAAGATCATTCTCAAATGGGAAGGCTACGAAGAACCCAGTACGAACGATCCCGGAGGTGGCCATTACATCACGCATACATCCGGTGGCTTGCATGCCGGTGATACGGTAATGGTTACTTCACACGATAAGACGGGGCGGGTGACTTCACCCAGCCAGAACTTCTATTACAAAGTGTCTCTCCCTTCCAAACACAATGTCCTCCACAGCAATGTTTGGACAAAGATCAACCTTGACGTAGCCGTCCTTGGCGGTGTGGACGAAGAGCAGACCGTAGATGTGATCGGCCGCTACTATGTAGTAGACTGGAATGACCCCGATGTAGAAGGCGGCGGCGAACTGACCGCCGGCAAATACCTCAGCCTTGCCACCTCGCGCGATACCTTCTATATTTATGGTGGAAATTCCATAAAGATTCCGGTTAAGTCGAGCCATGACCTGGAAGTGGTCAATGAAAACGGCAATCGTCCGACAGGTACCTATTATAACTACTCCTCAGCCAATCCGTCAACCGGCACTCTGACATATAGCACAACCTCAGCCGCGGGCAACAATTTTACAATCAGCACAGGCGGACGCTCGACCGTGACCTTGACGCATGAACTGGTCGCCGACCTGAACAGTGCGCAAAACCGCGACATCTCGACCATCACGTACAAATTCCGTATCCGGCACGCGAACAACGCCTCCTCGCTTTACAAAGACATTACGGTCATCCAGTATCCTTCGATTTATATCGAGTCCTTGACTCCGGGGGATGCGTATGTGGACGGCAGGAAAGCTGTAGCAGGTAGTGCGGTTCCAACACCGTATTATCAGATAAACTATGATAATGCAGCGACAACTATCTACCACGTACACGTATCCGCATTTAATGGTGATAGTAAGTATTATTATCCAAGACGACAAAACGTAACGCCCGACCAACAATATGAATATATCATTACGGATCCGCGCGTGAATGCTGGATGGGGTGCCAGGGATATCCAAGCTTACGGCGCAGATGATAACAATACGACCGACTGGCCGGTAGAAACGGTTCAGAACATGATGGTTGGCGCCTCTACGCAGAACTTCATCGCACCTTCTTTCCTGGTATCTTCTCGCTGGGGAAGACCCGGTGGCGGTATGAATTTCGAAACAGCTAAAAAACGCTGCGCCACCTACCAGGAAGCCGGGTATCCGGCCGGCCGCTGGCGCCTGCCGACTGAAGCAGAAGTCTATTTCCTCTTTACCCTACAAGCCAACGGCTTGATAACCACGCTGTATACCACTGGTAGTGGCACTTATGGCTATTGGGCTTCGAGCGAATATGTATTTGGACGAGGGTACACAGCAGGAAGCACGCCAGATTTCAGACGTCTCACAACAGGCCAAGTAGCTTCCATCCGCTGCGTCTACGACACCTGGTATTGGGGAGACAAGCCTGAATCCCGAGACACCTATCATCCCGGTCCGACAATCTATAACAATTGAGCATCATGAAGAAATTATTCCATATTGTCTTTGCGACAGCCCTACTGCTGGGCGCTGTCTCCTGCACAGATCTGCTCGATGAGGCGCTGCGAGGACGGGGCGTCTTTCAGACGGGGAACGCCGTAGCCGGCGATGTCCCGGAAGGTGCCCGCCTGACGTTGGGCTTCAATGTGCCGATGCCAGTCGCGACCAAGGCGATGACCGAAGATCCGACAATCGACTCGATCCATGTCTTCGTATTCAGTGTCAGCGATGTTTCCGAAAACGGCGCGTTTCTGGAGGTGCGGAAAGCCACATTGAGCAACCCTTCCGTCAATAAGAATGCCATCCAGAACTATGATGATCCGGATAATCCCGGAGCAATCACCAACGCTTCGGAAGCGACCGTAATCGGCCGCTGGGATGTCGATCTGATGATGGGACGCGGCAAACGCCACATCCACTTCGTCGCCAACCTTCCTGAAGATTTTGAAGTCCCCGATGCGGGTACCGATGAAGCTTCCGTGCTTCGTTCCATCCAAACGTCTGGTGGCGATGTTGCCTATTGGCAAATGGTTGAGGTTGAAAACGGTATTCTAGCTTATACCTACCAAGGTGAAGAGACGTACCAATATGTGGACGAGAACGGTATCATAACAACGCGAAATGTCAGCTCAGTCCCGGGGTACGTCGAGGGCTCTTACTCCGCAACCAACCAAAGCTATTCGTACAAAAGGGCGAATTCGAGTGGCGAAATCGTTACCTACGATGTCGGCGTCGGCGACTACATCACCACCGAAGGTCTGAAAGTGCTCGACGGCGGCGGATACTATGCTTCCATTGAGCTTTCCCAGGCCGTCAATTTGATTCCGCTCATCCGCAACTTTGCGCGCATCAAAGTAATGACCCCCGCGAGCTCCAATTTCCGGCTCAAGAAAGCGGTCCTGATCAACACACCGGAAAAGGGCTTCGCAGCACCCTACGACGATGCTTCGCACAAGTTTGTCGAAGCCTATCGGAAGGCCGGGACGATAAAACTCGACCACGCAACGATTCAAGGGACTGGCTATCCCGCCACGATCCCTGGCAACAGCATCGTGACAACCAAGCCCGATGAGAGCACTGCGACAGATGCCGTCACCGAAGCTGACGTTTCCTCGGCCATGCTCTATATGTACGAGCGGGGCATCCCCACGCAAAAAGCGACAGGCATGCTGGTCTATGGAACGCTGACCGATAAAGGCGACCGTTGGTTCAAAGTAGAGATTGCCGACAAGACGGGTGCGTTCTTCCCCATCTACCGGGATTTTACCTATGAAGTCTCTATCGAGAGCATCAATGGGTCCGAAGGCTACGAAACCATGGACGAAGCATGGGAGAACGACGCTATCGGAGACATTTCCGGTTCACCCGAGACCCAAACCCTCACCAAGATCGATGACGGCCAGGGCCTGACGCTCTGGGTTGAATATATCGACCACACCAGCACCGATCCGGCAAATCATTCTGTCAGGCTGCTTTATAAATTCTATAAGGGAGCGGACAATTACACAGACCGCGTGACTTTGCCGATCCAAGCAGTTACCGGCCGTGAACCTGCCATCAACAGTACAGCCGAGGAACTGACGGGATCGCCTTATTCGGGAACTGATACGCCGGATGGCGGTAGTGGATGGTATGCTGTCGATGTTCCCCTCTATGGCAACAGCAGTATTACGAAAGTGTCCACCCTGCACGTCGAGGGCAAGTTGGATGCGAAAACCATGTACCGCGATATCACGTACCGCGTGATGTCGAAACAGGATTTCACACTTTCGAACACCGGCCTGAGTGCCGATGCGCTCAACGCGACCACAACGCTCAATATCACGTTGCCTGACTACCTGGGTTATTCCGTGTTCCCGCTGACACTGATGATCGAGGCGGAGAACAAGAACCTGAACCCGGCTGACGGCGAAAACCTCTCCGTCGGAAGTGGTACGTCGCTCTTCGACCCAAACAAGAACAGTTTTTACTTCCTGAAGACCATCGAATACGATGACTATCAGGCCAACCACACGGTACCCATTGCATTCAAGACGACCCAAGCCTCCGGGAACGCTACCTGGATTGCCGTCGCCGACAAGGAAGGTTACTTTAATACGGGTAAGGACTATGTATCTACCGGCCCGATCTTCCTGCTTTCTGCCAATACGGCTTCCGTGGGAGCCAATGAGACCAGCACCAAGTTCACCCTTTACTCTACTGGCACTGAAAATCCTGATTGGACGTTGTCGGCCGACAACACGAATGTAACATTCCTTCCGGGCAACACCGGTACCGGTTCGAAAGCCATCACGGTCCGTTTCCCGGCAAACGATGGTACGACAGCCAAGACATACACGGTTACCGCTTCGCGTACGGGTCAAACGTCCCAGACCTTCACGATCACGCAGCGGGCTCCAGAGTTCTCACTTTCCGCTGAGGGGACTACGATTGGACCCGACGCCGCCACTGTCTCGTTTGATATTACCTCTACAAGTACTGCGCAATGGACAGTCTCTACTGAGGATGCTGGCGTCACTTTCGGTCCGGTTGTTACGCGCGCTACAACCGCTTCCATCAATGGAAGAGGGAATGCGACTATCAGTGTTCTTATTCCTAAGAATGAAGGTACAACCGACATTCCCTATGTTATCACGGCTCAATGTGAGGCTCTTGGCATTACGCGGACCTTTACAATTACGCAGCGGGCATTGACTTTCTCGATTTCGGCTGATTCAGGTTCTGCAACACAAGCCGGATGGAATGTGTCTAAAAAAGCCTCTGAAACGACTGCTTCATTCACGGTTACGACCAATAGCAATGCGACTTGGACTATCTCCACTTCGGCTTCGAATGTTACTGCCGTCCGAAGCGGTTCGAACGTGAATGTCACCTTCCCCGACAACTTGTCATCGGACAGTCCGATTACCCGTTGGGTAGATGTTACTATCGGAAATGTCACCAAGCGGTTTACGATTACGCAGGCGGCTAGGCAACTGCAAACTGTAACCGGGCAGAATGCCACTTTTAATCCCAGTAATTTCACAGCGGGGACTAACAGTTCTTTGACTGTTGATTATCTTACTGTTACTTTTAGTCGTATCAGTAATGTAGATACTTGGAATGATCGAATTCAGTTGGATAAAAGTGGCACCTATACTGTTACATTTACTCCTAATTCTACGAACACTGTCCTAAATGTGACGATTACGAATATCACTGTAACATTTAGAAACAGATATACACCGTCCTCAGTCACCGGCGGACTTACATTAAATAATAATAATTCAGCAACATATAGCGGTTCGTCGACTAACAATATTACCGCCTCGATCACTACAAAAACTGGCAGGAATGATAATGCGACCCAAATCACAGGCATCGAAGTGACCTATTCGTACCAGTATTACGATTAATCAAATGTCGACTTAACCAGTTTTTCCACCAAAGGGTGCTGCTTTGCAACAGCACCCTTTTTTTAAAAAATCCATCCCTTTTGCCATATGACACTTGTTCAATTCCACCCCCTTCCCTATGAGCAGCCTCGCTCAGCGGTATTTGAAATCACCCCGCAGGGTGTCCTGTGCCAATCCCCGGTGGACACGCAGAACCTGGAAAACCCGTCCGCCCCGACGACAGCAGATCATACCTGGTAACAACAGAACGATACGCATCATGAAAAGAATCTTTTCCCTCGCTACGCTGCTGCTGTTGCTGGTTTCCTGCAGCACCCAGCTGGATCCTGTCACTGAACCGCAGCCGCAGGCCAGGAAGGCTGGCGATTTCGTGTTCTACGCTTCTTTTGGAGACGTGTCTGTTCCCGAGACCAAGGTCTTCATGAATGACAGCTGGCAGCTCCGCTGGAACGCCGATGACCAGATATCGATTTTCAATAAGACAGCCGATAACCTGCAGTTTGCTTTTGCGGGAGCGGAAGCTGACGCGACGGGCCAGTTCTCGTCCGTCAACGGGAATGCTACGCTGTCCGGATCTGCCGTTCCACACATCTATGCCGTTTATCCTTACGGGGCAGAGACTTCGGTGGCTGCTGACGGAACGATTTCCCTCACCCTTCCGGCCGAACAGCCCTACTATGGTGGCGTCTCTTTCGGCCGCGGCGCCAACACGATGGTGTCGGTCACCGACAATGTGTCTGCTCCGCTTGTCTTCAAGAATGTATGCGGCTATCTCCAACTCAAACTCTACGGAGACGACGTTGCCATCAGCCGGGTGACGTTCAAAGGCAACAACGACGAACTGCTCGCAGGCGCAGCGACTGTGACTGCCGCTGTCGGAGAGGCTCCGACGGTGACCTTGAGCACTGGCGCCACGAAGGAGGTATCCATCGTCTGCGCAGATCCCGTCAAGTTGGGCGCAGATGCGGACCACTACACCACCTTCCTGCTGGCGATTCCGCCGATGACCTTTACGAAGGGCTTCACCATCACGGTGACCGACGCCGACGGCTACGTGATCGAGAAATCGACGTCCAATAGCTACACGATCGGTCGCAACGAGATCTTCCCGATGGCACCGGTCAAGTGCCGGACGATCGAGACCTTCCAGATCGAGAATGCGAAGGTGCATGACTATATGGCCCACACCTACACCGATTTCACAGGCACTAATGCCTATTCCGTCACTTATGTCCCGTCCGGTTACTTGAACGGATATGACAAACCGCTCCCGTTTACTCTCTCCGTGACAGGTGCGAAAGAGGTCCGGATGAAATCTCTCTCGGCTCGCTATCCGCGCGAATGGACAGCTTCCGTGTCCAATTCTATCCAAATCTATAATCTGATTCCGGGCGTAGTCTATCACTATGATGTGTGCAACGCAGCCGGAACCTCTCTGAAGAGCGGTTTTGTCCGGCCGGAGGGGCAAGTCCGTATGATCAACGGCTTTTCCTACAATGTCCGTGACATGGGAGGCTGGCATGCCACCGGCGGAACCATCGCTTACGGGAAACTGTATCGGGGTGCCGAATTGGACAGAAGGATCGACGAGGCGGGTAAAAAGATATTTTTCAACGATCTGGGCATCTCTATCGACCTGGACCTGCGGCGTGACAAAGACGATTCTGAAAGGCACACGGACTATCTGAATCTAGGTACGAACGGGTACAAGAATATCCAAGTCCTGAAATTCTTTGACAACGGATCGGGCAGGACCTGTGAATTGTATCAACAAGCCATCCGGGAAATCATCGGTTGGCTCAGCGATAGGAAGGCGGTCTATCTCCATTGCGTTGGCGGTGCAGATCGGACGGGGACCTTGGCTTTCTTGATCGAGGCGCTGGTTGGTGTTTCCGAAAGCGATTTGTCGAAAGACTACGAACTGACCAATTTTGACGGCAGTCATGACCGCAAGCGGAATGCGACAAGCGGGAGTTACATCTTTACCTATTTGATCAACTACCTGCGAAGCGGCCGCTTCGGCGACAGTTCCTGCAGCATGAACCAACTGGTCGAAAACTGGGCCAAAACACAGTTCTCGAACGATCCTAACCTCGCTCCGCTGACCGACGAAGAAATCGCTACGCTGCGGAGACTGCTGGTCGTCACCGACTAAATAATAGTCTTCCGCAAAGATGCACCAGCCGGGCACAAAATGATAGTAAAATGTGCCCGGCTGGTGATTTTTGTCATACCCGGGCACGCAGAGGCGCCATTTCGTGCCCGCCACCTCCCTGTTATTTGGATTTTCCCGCTGTTTTATATAACTTTGTGGGTCATAACCACCGCATTCGAATGTCCGATCCGACCAAGTACAACGATTCCCGCAAAGTGCTGCTGCTAGACAGCGCTCTTTCCGTTCTGGCGTCTTTGCTGGCGTTGCTGTTGCTTCGTTGGTTGACAAGTGCTGTGCCTGGCTTCATCTCAATCGTGCTGCGTTGGATCGGCTTCTCGCTCGTGGCCTCGCTGGCCGGCTTTTTCATCACGGGTTGTTATCACTATGTGCGGCGCTTCGCGACCATCCGTTCGCTCGGACACGTTGTACTGGCTGTTGTAGCGAAAGAAGCAATTCTCGCGGTGGTTCTACTGCTGCGGCTCGTACCTATGACCACGGCGATGATGGCACTTTCCCTGCTTCTTGCCGACCTGCTGCTGAGTTGTGTGTTTCTGCTTTCCATCCGCTTGTCGGCCCGCCTCTTCTCCACGGAAGGTGACGATGAGGTAAATGCGGTGGTCGGGAAGAAAAACGTGCTGGTGGCGGGCACGGGCGAACCTTCGCTGGCCTTGGCTGACGAAGCGGACCGCGGCGGCATCTACAACGTCGTAGGACTTCTTTCGCGCAACAAGGAGATGGAGGGACGCGTGATTCACGACCGCATCGTCTATTGGTGCGAAAGTTTCCACGAGGTGGACTCTTTGCAGTGGCGGCTTGGCGGCATCGATGCCATCCTGTTCCCGAACGAGCCGGATGAGGGTGGAACGGTGAGCCAAAGCACCATCTCAGACCATCCGCAACATGACGGGATGAATCCAGCTGGGCGGGCGATGAAGCGGGGCTTCGACGCCGTGGCCTCGGCGCTGCTGCTTCTGGTTTTCTCGCCGCTGATTGCCTTGTGTGCCGCAGCCGTCAAGTTGGAAGACGGCGGCCCGGTGCTCTATGCCCAGGAACGCATCGGCCTGCGGGGCCTCCCTTTCCATATCTACAAGTTCCGTTCGATGCGGGAAGATGCGGAAGCCGAAGAAGGTCCGCAACTCTATAGCGGCGAAGAAGATCCCCGGCTTACGCGCGTGGGCCGTTTCCTGCGGGCCCATCATCTCGACGAACTCCCGCAGCTTTGGAACGTCCTGCGCGGCGACATGTCGCTGATCGGCTATCGGCCCGAACGCGCCTACTACATCGACCAGATCATGGCCCGCAACCCCCGCTACCGCTATCTCTACCAGATCCGTCCCGGCGTAACCAGCTATGCCACCCTCTACAACGGCTACACCGACACCCTTGAAAAGATGCTGACACGGTTGGATCTCGATCTCTACTACCTCCGCAACCGCTCCGTCTGGTTCGACCTGAAAGTCCTCGGCCTCACCTTCCTCAGCATCGTCATCGGCCGCAAGTTCTGAGGTACTTCGCCCAACCCTCTGAGAATTCATGGCCGTCGGGGCGTCCCAGCGGGCAAGGTCTCATTTTAGAGTCGGTATCTTGCCCGACAAAACACGGGTACAATGGCTTCAGACGCATATCCCGCGGGCAAAGTCTCGAGCATGAAATGAGACCTTGCCCGCTCCACGTATGGTTATTCCGTTTTTTTTGGTAACTTGCCGTTGATTTATCTAGGAGCGTATCTTCTGATGGCAGGGAAAATAGAGAATGACGGAAAGCACTGGTTCGTGGCGCGGACGCGACACGGAGCGGAGCTTGGCGTGCGTGACCGGCTGAAGGCGCTGGAAGTCGAACACTTTGTTCCCACGGTGAGCAGCCGTGGCTGGCGGGGCCGCACCATCGAAAAGCCGGTGATCAACTGCCTGTTGTTTGTGCGAGCCACGCAGGCCGAGGCCCTGGCGTTGATTCATGAACGCGGGCTTCGCGCTGACTACCTTTTCGACTGCGCCACCCATCGCCTGATGGTCGTCCCCGACAAAGCCATGGAAGATTTCCAAAGGGTCATGGACCTTTCGACCGACGAAGGCGGCCTCGTTGACCGCCCGCTCCAGCAGGGCGAAAAAGTTCGCGTCGCGAAGGGTCCGCTCGAAGGCGTAGAAGGCCGCATCCTCGAACTCCAAGGCAAACACTACGTCGTCGTCTCCCTCCTCGACTCCCTCTTCACCCGCGCATCCGTCCCCCGTGCCTGGCTCGAGATCATACCGTAACCTTGAAAAAATGACAAGACGTCACTCGCGTTCGCTGTCGCGGCGGAGATCCTTTTCCTTGATGGATTCGCGTTTGTCGAATTCGCGTTTGCCGCGAGCCAGGGCGATGTTGAGTTTGGCGTAGCCGTTTTCAGCGATGAACAAGCGGGTGGCGACGATGGTCAGGCCTTTTTCCTTGACCGCGCGGGCCAGTTTGCGAAGCTCTTTCTTGGAGAGAAGCAGTTTGCGGTCGCGCTTGGGATCCTGGCGGCTGAAGGCGGAGCCCCACCAGTATTCGGCGACGTTCATATTCTTCACATACAACTCGCCATTGACGAAATAGCACCAACTGTCGACCAGCGAGGCCTTGCCCGCGCGGATCGACTTGATCTCCGTACCATTGAGGACAATACCGGCCGTGAAGGATTCGATGAATTCGTACTCGAACCCGGCCTTCTTGTTGCGGATCTCCACGGTGCTCTTTTTCTTTTCTTTCGCCATACGTATCTACTAGATGCAGGTTGCCCTCAAAACGTTGCAAAGTTAGCAATTTTTTACCTGTTTCTCTTTCAAAACCGTCTGCGCCCACGCAGCCGTGAGTGGGAGGGGCCCATCGCTAGCGATGGGAGGGATAGGACCCGGAGGGTCCGTAGTTTTGAAAGAGAAACAGGTAAAAAATTTGGAATCAAAAGAAAAAGTACTATCTTTGCGATATCAAAACGATATCATTTCAATACAACAGCCTTATGGAAACCAAAGAATTCGAATTCAAGGGATTCAAAATCAGCGGGTTCATCGCCCTGTTCATGATCCTGGCCGTCATCGTGGCCGACATATTCATCTTCCGCGCCGCCGCCACGACGGCCGCGAAGCCCGATCTCCTGATCGGCGTCACCATTCCCGTTTCGTTCCTGGTCATTCTTTTCCTGGCCATCGGTATGGTCAAGCTCGAGCCCAACGAAGCCCGCGCCCTGGTCTTCTTCGGCAAGTATTGCGGCACCTTCCGCGAAAACGGCTTCTGGTACCTCAACCCCCTGTACTCCAAGAAGAGAGTATCGCTCCGTGCTCGCAACTTCGACGCCGAGGCCATCAAGGTCAACGACAAGAGCGGCAACCCGATTCTCATCGGCCTCGTGCTCGTCTGGCGCGTCAAAGACGTGTACAAGAGCCTCTTCGAGATCGACTCGCAGACCATGAGCATGCAAGGCAGCCTGAGTTCCACGATGAAGGCCTTCGAGAGCTTCGTCAAAGTGCAGGCCGATGCGGCGCTCCGCCAGGTAGCCGGCAACTACAATTATGATGAAAACAGCAATCCGGGGGAAGACGACGTCACGCTGCGTTCCGGTGCCGACGAGATCAATGAGGAACTGACCGCTACGCTGAACGAACGGTTGTCCATCGCCGGTATCGAGGCGATTGAAGCCCGCATCAACTATTTGGCCTATGCACCGGAGATTGCAGCCGTGATGCTCCGCCGCCAGCAAGCCGACGCCATCATCGCCGCCCGCGAGAAGATTGTGGAAGGCGCTGTCTCGATGGTCAAACTCGCCCTCGACAACCTCAAATCCGAAGGCGTCGTGGAACTGGACGAAGAGCGGAAGGCCGCGATGGTAAGCAACCTGCTTGTCGTCCTCTGCGCCGAAGACAACGCCCAGCCGGTGGTCAATACGGGCACACTTTATAAATAAGGAATGGCGAAAGAAGGAACCAAAAATTTCGTACTTCGAATCGACGCCGACACTTTCGAAGCGCTCGAACGATGGGCCGCCGATGAATTCCGCAGCACCAACGGGCAGCTGCAGTGGATCATCGACGATGCCCTCGTGCGGGCAGGCCGCAAAAAGAAAAAATAGTATAATAGGATTTTGTTATATTTGCGTTTCGAAGCGATTAGAAACGGATATAAACGTTTAACACGATATGAAACAGATTGATTCCTACGACTTCAGCGGCAAGAAAGCCATTGTCCGCGTCGATTTCAACGTCCCCTTGAACGACAAGTTCGAGATTACCGATGACACCCGCATCCGGGCCGCCATCCCCACCCTGAAGAAAGTGCTCGCCAGCGGCGGCGCCCTGATCATCATGTCGCATCTCGGCCGTCCGAAGGGTCCTGCAGAGAAATTCTCCCTCAAACATATCCTGGGCCGCCTGGAGCAGTATCTCGGCGTGCCGGTGAAATTCGCGCCGGACTGCCAGCAGGCTGACGCGGAAGCAGCTGCACTGAAGCCGGGTGAAGTGCTCGTGCTCGAAAACCTGCGTTTCTACGCGGAAGAGGAAGGCAAACCCCGCGGACTGGCGGACGATGCCACGGACGAAGAGAAGAAAGCCGCGAAGGCTGCCGTCAAGGAAAGCCAGAAGGCCTTCACGAAGAAGCTCGCCTCCTACGCCGACTGCTACATCAACGACGCATTCGGTACGGCGCACCGTGCCCACGCCTCCACGGCACTGATTGCCAAGTATTTCCCCAACGACAAGATGTTCGGCTACCTGATGGAAGGCGAGATCCGCGCCATCGACAACGTCCTGCGCAACGCCCAGCGTCCTTTTACCGCCATCATCGGCGGCTCGAAGGTCTCCTCCAAACTCGAGGTGCTCAAGAACCTGGTCACGAAAGTGGATAACCTGATCATCGGCGGCGGCATGGGCTATACCTTCATCAAGGCGGAAGGCGGCAAGATCGGCAACTCGCTCCACGAAGACGAGTTGATTCCCGACGCAGTGGAAATCATGGCACTGGCCAAGGAGCGCGGCGTCAATCTCTCGCTCTCCGTCCAGACTCGCGTAGCCAATGAATTCAGCAACGATGCCGAGGTCCAGACCGTCCCGTCGCACGAGATTCCGGACGGCTGGCAGGGCATGGATGCCGGTCCGAAGTCCATCGAGAACTGGAAGAATATCATCCTGAACTCCAAGACCGTGCTGTGGAACGGTCCAGTCGGCGTGTTTGAGATGCCGAATTTCGCAAAAGGTACGCTGGATATCGCCGAGGCACTTGCCGAAGCTACGGCCGCTGGCGCTTACACCCTCGTGGGTGGTGGCGACTCAGTTGCTGCTGTCACGCAGATGGGCTACGCCGACAAGGTAAGCTACGTATCCACCGGCGGCGGCGCCATGCTCGAAGCCATTGAAGGCAAAGACCTTCCTGGCATCGCTGCAATCCGCGAAGCTTGACTCTTACCCATGGAACTACACCTCTTATCCGGCCTCGTCGCCCGATAAGAGGTTTTCTTTTTAGATTATGGATGAACAAGAGTATTTGGATCAATATGACCGGCGGCTCACCGATTCGCTCGTGAGCCTCTGCACCGCCTACGACCTGATGGGCGGTGTGCTGTTGGAAAACGATGACATCGAAGAGAAGTTCATCGAGGCCCTGGCCCAACCCTACCTGTCTGATGCCGTACGGGAATATCGACAGTATCCCGAAGCGGCCGTAGCATGGGCAGGCTATCTAGGTATGGCTGTGGCCAAACTTTGGGACGCAGACTGGCAGGCCTATCAGCAAGTATCGTATGCCGACCTGCAGGGACCGCGCGGCTTTGACGATCTCGATGAACGGATTACGACGCAGGTCCTCGGCTACGAACTGGACAGCGAACCTGCCCGCCGGATCGCCGACATGCTCTCGAACTGCGCTGTCGAGGCCCTCACGATGATCCGCCACGAACATATCGAGCCTCAGAGTCCCCGCGCCTACTACGTATTTGCCCGCACAGTCCAGGTTCTTTACCGCATCGGCGCCTCCATCGAGCTGTTTCTGCTAGGCTACAAACTCGAGCGGCTATAGATGCCCGGTCTGCCGGACTTGACGGAGTGGTGAAGACTGCCGCAACTTATTCCGCCACACAGCTCGTAGGTTTCACCACTTTTCACACGTTTTTCGCCACAAAGGACCCTGCCGGCCTTTTGTAGGGGTCGCGTTTCTTTTATTTTTGCAAGGATTTTTTCGATCAACCAACCTGAACCAATATGTATCCGTTGACCAAAAAAGATGACTTCATCTGCGTGTTTGAACAGTCGATGAAGGAATGCTGGGACAAGACTGCGCTTGTGGAATATCAGAATCCCGGCCTCACGTATGGCGGACTCGCCGCCGAAATCGAAAAGAATCTCCTATGCTGGAAAGCAGCCGGACTGAAGCCTGGCGATAAGATAGCCCTCAATGCCCGGAGTTCTGCGGCTTGGGGCATCACCTATTTCTCTTCGCATATCGGCCAATATGTCGCCGTCCAGATTTTCAACGGTTTTATGCCGACCGACGCCCAAGGTCTGGTCAATCACTCCGAAAGCCGGATGCTTTACACCGAAAAAATGATTTTCGCCAAGATGGACTTTGAGACGATGCCGAACCTGCTGGCCGCCATCGATACCCATACCGGGGAATTGCTCGCCAGCCGGGGTGACTTCGCAGCGATCTTTGCGCAGCGCGACGCTTTGTTCGCTGCGGCCCATCCGCTGGGATTGCGAAAAGAAGACGTGCACTATGAGGCCCGCGAACTTGACGACCTGGCCGCCATCATGTACACCTCCGGATCCACCGGAAACCCGAAAGGCGTCATGCTCAGTGTGCGGAATCTCAGCTCGAACATCCAGCTGATCCCGCACCACTTCCCCTATCATCGCGAAGACAACTACGTGAGCGTGCTCCCCTACGCCCACATCTTCGGCCTGGTCTACGACCTGATGGCGCCGCTTTGCTACGGCATGACGCTTTGCATCCTCTACGTCCCGCCGGTGCCGGCAAACCTGAAACCGGCGCTGCGGCAGTACAAACCGTATGTATTCTTCGCCGTCCCGCTGATCATCAACAAATTGCTTGATGAAAGCATCGGCGAATTCATCCATAGCCAGTCCGGCTCCGCCAAACTGGCTGACTACAAGAATAATCCTGATTTCTGCGAGGCCCTGCACGATATTTTCATGCGTGCCTTGGGCGGTGGCTGCGGCCTGCTGATCACCGGCGGCGCAGCGATGCCTGAATCACTGGAGCGGCTGATGCTCGAACAGCTCAAAGTTCCGTTTGTGACCGGCTACGGCATGACCGAATGCGCCCCTACCATCACGCTCGGCCACAAGGAAACCTATGTGATGAAGGAATGCGGCGAACCCGTTCCGGAAGGCATCGAACTCCGCATTGACTCCGAAGACCCGCTGCACATCGCCGGCGAGGTGCTCGTGCGGGGTCACGTCGTCTTCATGGGCTACTACAAGAATGAGGCAGCGACCAAAGCGGTCTTTACTCCCGACGGCTGGTTCCGCACGGGCGACCTGGGAACGCAGGACGAGTTCGGCCGCGTGTTCCTGGTCGGGCGCTGCAAGAGCATGATTCTCTCGACCAATGGCCAAAACATCTACCCGGAAGAGATCGAGGTGGTGCTCAACCAGTTGCCCTATGTGGCCGAATCGCTGATCGTCAGCCGCGAAAACAGGCTGATCGCTCTCATCGTGCCGAACTACAAGCTGGCGGAAGAGCAGGGGCTCTCCAAAGAAAAGCTCAAGGAGATCATGGACACCAACCTGGCTGACATCAACAGCCAGATTCCCGCCTACAGCGAAATCAGCAGCTACGCTTTGCTGGCCGAACCTTTCGACAAGACCCCGAAGGGCAGCATTCGCCGGTTCATGTATTCCTAAAAAAACATCAAAAACAAAGCTCTGATAACGAGCACCTTACTAAAGTCTTTCTGTCCTACGCGGAACAGAAAGACTTTTTTTCATGTTTTTTGTGTACCTTTGTAGGATATGACGATCGAGCAACCTTCTGCGGCATGGCAAGACTATGAGCTCATCGACTCGGGTGACTTCTCGAAACTCGAGCGTTGGGGGCCGTATGTAACCATCCGGCCGGAGCCCAAGGCGCTTTGGCCTAAGACGCTGACCGACAAAGAGTGGTACGCGCTGGCCCACACGGAGTTCAAGCCGGGCGCAGGCTTCGGCAAAGCCGGCAAGGAAGACAGCGGCACGTGGAATATGGTGCACAAGATGCAGGAGCAGTGGACGATCACATATCCCCCGGTCGGCTTCACGCTGCGGCTCGGCCTTACCTCGTTCAAGCATGTCGGCGTGTTTCCGGAGCAGGCGCCGAACTGGGATTTCATCTACGACAGTGTCCGGGAGATTGCCCGGGTGCGGCCGGAACCCCGGGTGCTCAACCTGTTTGCCTACACCGGTGCCGCCTCGCTGGCCGCCCGCAAAGCCGGCGCGAAGGTCACACACCTCGACTCCGTCCGCCAGGTGGTCACATGGGCCCGGAACAATATGGAAATCAGCGGCCTCGACGGCATCCGCTGGATTATTGAAGATGCCCTCAAATTCGCCAGGCGGGAAGCCCGGCGCGGCAATCTCTACCAAGGTATCATCCTCGATCCCCCCGCCTACGGCCATGGCCCGGACGGGGAGCGTTGGAAACTCGACGAATGTCTCTACGACCTGCTGGAGCAATGCGCGGCGATTCTCGCACCGGAAAAGAGTTTTCTGGTACTTAACTTGTACTCCAACGGTTACTCCGCCGTGCTGGCCGACACCCTCGTCCGCAGTGCCATGGGCTCCAACTTCACGAGCCTCGACTACGGTGAGCTCGTCCTCCGCGACCGCGCCGGCAAAGCCCTGCCCTTGAGTGTCTTTTCAAGATTAAAACGATAATATGATAGATTTCTTATCCGTCACCTGGAACGTCGATCCGATCATTTTCAAGCTCGGACCCTTGACCCTGCGCTGGTATTCGCTGCTTTTCGTAGCCGGATTCCCGCTGGGATACTGGCTTTTCACCAAATACTACACCCGCGAAGGCGTGGATACCAAATTGCTGGAACCCCTGCTGTACGCCCTGCTCATCGGCACCATCGTGGGTGCCCGTCTCGGCCATTGCCTCTTCTATGAGCCGTCCTATTATCTGAGCAGCGAACATTGGGTCGAGATCTTAAAGCCCTGGAAAGGCGGACTCGCCTCCCACGGCGGCGCAATCGGCGTTATCCTGGCGGTCTGGTGGTACGCCCACCGCTACGGCAAGAAGAACGGCTTCGACATGCTCTGGGTGCTGGACCGCCTGGTGATCTGCGTGGCCTTCGCCGGTTGCTGCATCCGCCTGGGCAACCTCTTCAATTCCGAAATCTACGGCGACGTCACGGACCTGCCCTGGGGCTTCATCTTCGCCCGCCGTGGTGAGACGCTGCCCAAGCATCCCACCCAGATTTACGAGGCCCTCTCCTACCTCATCCTGGGTCTGGTTCTCGCCTGGTTATATTTCAAGAAATTGGACAAGATCCACAAAGGATTCCTCTTCGGCCTTTTCTTCCTCGGCTGCTTCGGCATGCGCTTCCTCATCGAGTTCATCAAGGAGCCGCAGGTTGGTTTCGAAGAGAACATGACCCTCAACATGGGCCAGCTGCTCAGCATCCCGTGCATCCTCGTGGGTATTGCCTTCATCACCTATGCCTGCGTTGCGAAGGTCCCTGCAAGGCGCAAAGAACCTGAGAAGGAAAACTACCGCCCGCTGTCGAAAGAAGAGCGCGCAGCACAGTTGCAGAACCCCAAAAAGAAACGCGGATGAGACGCACGCTCCTGACCTTCCTGCTTGCCCTGGCCTGCATTGCGTCTACAGCCCCGAAAGCTTCTGCCCAACAAGCTGATTCGCTGCTGACGATCGCTATGTGCGGCGACATCATGATGGGCACCACCTACCCCACTGTCCGCCTGCCTCAAAACGAAGGCCGGGACATCTTCTCCGATGTGAAGCAACTTTTCCTCGACGCCGACCTGGCGGCCGGAAACCTCGAAGGGGTCATCTGTGAAGGCGGCACCTGCACCAAAAACGTCGGCGCAGCCAACAACTATGCTTTCCGTACCCCGGAGAGCTATGCCCACCTCCTCAAGGAAGCAGGTTTCGACTACCTCAACCTTGCCAACAACCACACCAACGACTTCGGCGCCTACGGCCTGCAACGGACCCGTGAAATCCTGACCCAGCAGGGCATTGCCTATTCAGGACTGCCCGACTGCGAAAGCGTGATCGTGGAAAAGAACGGTGTCCGCTACGGCATCTGCTCGTTCGGCCAGAACTCCTATACGCTCAAGCACACGGACACGGCTTCCGTGACCCGCATCGTATCGGCACTCCGTCCGCAATGCGACATCCTTGTGGTGAATTTCCACGGCGGGGCCGAGGGTTCGAAATATTCCCATCTGCCCGACGGTCCGGAAACCTATCTGGGTGAGAACCGCGGCAATCTGCGCGTCTTCGCGCACCACTGCATCGACCTGGGAGCCGATCTGGTCTTTGGCCACGGCCCGCACGTCACCCGCGCGCTCGAATGTTACAAAGGCCACCTGATCGCCTACAGCCTCGGCAACTTCTGTACAACCTTCGGCATCAACGTGTCGGGCGTCACGGGTTATGCTCCTGTGCTGGTGGCCCGTATCTCGCGCGACGGCCAGTTCGTCGAAGGGCGCATCCACTCCTTCATCCAGACTCCGGGCACCGGCCCGAAGCTGGATGCTTCCGACAAGGTGGCGCAGCACATGCGCAGCCTCTCGGAAGCCGATTTCCGCGGCCAGTACGGCCTGGAAATCTCCGACAACGGAACTTTGACTAGAAAAACGAGATAATGGCACTTCTGCTGATCTTCCTGTTGGGTGCCATGGGCATCTCCTTCCTATGCTCGATTCTCGAGTCGGTGCTGATGTCCACGCCCATTTCCTACATCACGATGCGGGAGGACGAGGGCTACAAGCCCGCCACCCGTTTCATGCAATACAAGGAGGAGAGCGCCCGTCCCCTCGCAGCCATCCTGGCCCTCAACACCATCGCCAACACCATCGGCGCTGCCGGCGTGGGCCGGCAAGTCACCCTTCTCTGGGGTTCAGAGATGTTCGGTTGGGCTTCGGCCATCACCACCCTGCTCATCCTGATCTTCTCCGAGATCATCCCGAAGACCATCGGCACCTCCTACTACCGGAAACTGATGGGCTTCACCACGCGCGTCCTACGCGTCTTGATCGTGCTGATGTACCCCATCGTCATCCTGATCGAGCTGATCTCCAGAACCTTCCAGAAAGACGATGACGAAGCTTCCGTGAGCCGCGAAGAAGTGTCCGCCATGGCCAATGTGGGCGAGGAAGAAGGCGTAATCGATAAAGACGAGAACCGCATCATCCAGAATGTCATCAAGCTCGACAACGTCAAAGCCTACGACGTGATGACCCCGCGCGTGGTCGCCCAGACCGCGTCGGAGAACATGACGCTCAAGAATTTCTACAAAGACAAGGATTTCGAACACTACTCCCGGATCCCCGTCTATAGCGAGAGCGACGAATACATCACGGGCTACATCCTCCGCAGCGAGGCCCTCGAGTGCCTGGCGGAAGACAAGTTCGACATGCGCCTGAGCGAAATCAAGCGTGACATCACCTTCTTCAACGAAGAACAGTCCGTGGCTGACATCTGGGACACGCTGCTGGCCAAGAAGGAGCAGATCGGCCTGATCATCGATGAATACGGCTGCTTCCAAGGCATCCTGACACTGGAAGACATCATCGAGACCATCCTCGGCCTGGAGATCATCGACGAGAATGACGAAGCCAGCGACATGCAGCAGTTCGCCCGCGAACGCTGGAAACAACGCGCCAAACGCTTCAAGGAGATCCAACTCCCCGACACAGACAACGACAACGACGACTAAGGCCCATGCTTCCCGACGGCTACGACCTGCTCTGCATCCTCGGGCCGACGGCCTCGGGCAAGACACGCTACGCCGTGCAATTGGCCCGCGAACTGGATGGCGAGATCCTCTCCGGCGACTCCCGGCAGGTGTACCGCGGCATGGATATCGGCACCGGCAAGGACCTGGCCGAATACGGCGACATCCCCTACCACCTGATCGACATCGTGGACGCCGGCGAGAAATACAATATCTTCCAATACCAGCACGACTTTGAGCGCGCCTACCGCGACATCGTGGAGCGGGGCAAGACCCCTATCCTCTGCGGCGGCAGCGGCCTCTACATCGAGGCCGCCACATGCGGCTACCACCTGCCCGACGTTCCGCCCGACCCCGCGCTGCGCGCCGAATTGGAACAACTCCCCACCGAAACGCTGATCGCGCGCTACGAAGCCCTCCGCAAGCCGCACAACACCACGGACTACGACACCCGCCAGCGCCTGATCCGCGCGCTGGAAATTGCCCTTTACGAGGAAGCGCACCCCGTGACACGCACCGCTTTTCTCCCGCGCAAAACCAAATACATCGGCATCAGCGTCTCGCGCGACGAACGCAACGCCCGCATTGACCGCCGCCTCCGCGCCCGCCTCGAAGAAGGCCTGATACAAGAAGTCCGCGGCCTGCTCGACCGCGGACTCTCACCGGAAGACCTGCTCTATTATGGGCTGGAATACAAATTTGTGACCCTCTACCTCACCGGCGCCCTCTCCTACGACGAGATGGTCGAGCGCCTGCAGACCGCCATCCACCAGTTCGCCAAGCGCCAGATGACCTGGTTCCGGGGGATGGAGAGACGGGGGATCGAAATTGAATGGAGATCTATACAATGACACGGAAAATGAAATTATTGCCTGTCCTGGCATTTGCACTACTGCTCGTGCCTGCCACGAGTTTCGCCCAGAAGGCATCGGAGCTCAAGTATGTCGATGCTAATAACCTGATGCTCATCAATCAAGGTTATGACAACACGGAAATGCCCTATTCCAGGCTGCCGGAAGACATGAAGGCGCGCACGCGCAAGGCCGTGTGGGACCTCGGGCTCAATTCAGCCGGCCTGGCGATCCGCTTCTCGACCAACAGCCGGGTCATCGGCATGCGCTGGACGCTGCTCAACTATTTCATCATGCACCACATGGCCGGCACGGGCATCCGCGGCATCGACCTTTACATGCTGGACGAGAATGATCACTGGCAGTTTGTCGGCACAGGCATCCCCAACGGAAAAGATACGACCAAGACGCAGATCGTGGTCAGCGGGATGGATGGAAAGACCCACGAATTCATGGCTTACCTTCCCCTCTATGATGGCGTTACGCGAGTGGAAGTGGGTGTCACCAAGAATGCGGAGGTCGGCATGCCCAAGCGCGACATCCTGGTCCGTGGCAAGGAGAAGCCTATCGTGTTCTATGGGACCAGCATCACCCAGGGCGGCTGTGCTTCGCGTCCCGGCATGGTTTATACCTCCATCATCAGCCGCGCTTTGCAGAAAGAATGCATCAATCTGGGATTCAGCGGCAACGCACGAATGGACAAAGCGCTGGTCGAGATGATGGCCCGTGTGGATGCCGACCAGTATGTCATCGACTGCCTGGAGAACTGCACGCTCAAGGTTGTGCAGGACAGTGCGTATTTCTTCCTGACTTATCTGGCGAAAAAACGGCCGGAGACACCGATTTACATGGTGGAACACATCTGGTTCTCCCACGCGCTGGTCAACAAGCCGGTCCACGACCAGATCGCCGAGCGCAACGAATACTGGCACAATCTCTATCTGCAGCTCCGGAAAGAAGGCTACAACAATTTCCGCTACATCCCGGCCGACAACCTGACCGGCCCGGACGGGGAAGGCGCCGTGGACGGCTGCCACCAGACCGACTTGGGCTTCCTTCGGATGTCAGAGGAATTCCTACGGCACCTGCGGCGCTAGGACGACCATTTCGCAGTGGGCGCAATCGAACTGTAGCGGCAGTCGGTTTTTCTGATTGACTAGATAGAGGGGCTTGACTGAGGGCGCCATGCCCGGCTTGGCCTGTGACGTCATGCGCGGCTTCTCCGGGCATTTCGGGCACATGCCCAATTCCCAGCGGATACAATAGCGGCTGCGGAGCAGTTCGGTGGGCAGTTCCAGTGTCGAGCGGTTGAGGGCCGCGGCGGCGGGCTGCGGCGTATGCCGCACCTCCGGCCGCGGCCGGCGCTCCAGCGCCGCCTGCAATTCGGCGGCCAGGTCCCGACGGATACCATTCAGGAAGGCTGCGGGATAAAACCGGACGGGCTCCGCCTCGACGGCTCGCAGCGTAAATGCAAACGGCTCGGTGCGTTTGCTGAGTTGCCTACGGAGGCCTTCCAGGGCCATTTCGGGCTTTTCTGCCACGGGGGCATCATCCACGAAGGTCTTGCTGGCCTTCGTGCCGTCTTCGGCCGTCGCGATAACTGTCGTTTCGCCGGCAGAAGAGCGCGTCGATTTCCACGTCAAATCAACATTGATCACCCGATGCGGCCGATTATTCTCCAATTCGCGTTCAAAACGGATGTCCAGATTGCGGTACACACGCATACCCGGCGCCAGACCGGTTGTGTCGCGCAGTGTGACGCGACGCCCCTGCACCACCTCGGCGCGGCGACCGGTCACCTGCCCGTCATCGCCAGCAAACGACAATCCGTCGCCATTGGCCAACGGGATCTCGCCGGACACCTCAATAACGGCGCCGCGTACAAACTTGATTTCCCCGATATAGGCACCCAGTGATTTGGCTGCATCTTCGCTGGCCATTTTGCCGCTGCGGCCATGCAGGAATGCATTGGTCCAGCCGCGACCGAAGGTCCGGTCGGGATCGGGCTTGAAACCACCTTCCAGATGTCCTTGGGACGCCCGGCGGTACAGATGTCCGGTCGCATCGGAATGCGCCGCGATGAAATCATCGAATAGCTGGCTGTAATATCGGACGACATTCTTCACATACGAAGCATTCTTGAGCCGGCCTTCAATTTTGAAAGAGGTGACTCCCGCTTCAATCAACGCCGGAAAATCTTGATCGAACCGGATATCCTTCGGCGACAGGAGCGTCTGATCGCGCACAAGCACGCGACCATCCGAATCCATCAGGTCGTAGCGGGAGCGGCAGACCTGTGCACAGACGCCGCGATTGGCACTTCGGTCCGCCAGATACTGGCTCAGATAGCATTGACCGCTATAACCCACGCACAGAGCCCCATGGATGAAGAACTCCAGTTCGCAGTCCGCCGGAACAGCCGCGCGGATGGCCCGAATCTCTTCGAGCGACAGCTGCCGCTCCAGCACCAGCCGTGAGAAGCCGAGCGCCACAAGCTCCTGCGCCCGATCCGGCGTCCGGATGGCCGTCTGCGTGGAAGCATGTAGCTCCACCGGAGGCAGATCGAGCGTCAACAGCTTTAAATCCTGAACGATAAAGACATCGACGCCTGCCTCGTACAGATTCCACATCAGACGGCGGGCGTCTTCCAGCTCGTCATCCTGCAATAAAGTATTGACAGTGGCATGGATCTTCACGCCGTACAGATGCGCATAGCGGCACAGACGGGCGATGTCTTCGACCTCATTGCCGGCTGCGGCCCGTGCACCGAACGCTGGCCCTGCAATATAAACGGCATCGGCACCACAGTCGATGGCTGCGATGCCGATTTCCGCATTTCTCGCAGGCGCGAGCAGCGTGAGGGTTACTTGCATTTGAGCTGCGTGATCTGGTAGCGTGCACCCTCGCCGTACTTGGCGTCCTGGGCAATCTTCTGGAAGTAACCGCAGGCTTTGTCGGTGTCACCGGTGGCGACCAGGGCCGTGCCGAGGTTATAGACGATACCGGGTTCCTTGGTGATGGCGTTCGGGTTCATGGCCAGATAGGCTTCGAAGGCTTCGGCGGCCACTTTGTTCTGCTTGAGGCTCATGGCACTCATGCCGATAATCTTCTGGGCGTTGGCATTGTCAACATACTGCGTGGACTTCTGGGCGTTTTCGAGGGCGCCTTTCATGTCTTTCGCTTTCTGGCACTCCACGGCCTTCTTCACATAGAGGTTGGAGAGCTGCTTGGCAGCCTGCTCTTCCTGGCCGTTCTCCGTAGCGAGTTCGAACGACTTGATGGCATCGTCGAGCTTGCCGATCTGCATCAGGGCCTGGCCTTTGCGGAGATGGGCGTTGCCATTGGCGGGATCCGCGTCAATGACCTTCTGATAGGCAGCGGCTGCAGCTTCGAAATTCTTGTCCTTGAGCAAAGCGTTGGCATCAGCCATCAGGAGTTGCGGAATGAGCTCCTTGGCTTCTTCCACAACTTCGGCGTCTCCAAATTTCTCGCCGACTTCGGCGGCCTTCTGGAACTTGGCGATGGCGCCGTCGATATCTTTATCACCATAGAGTTCCTTACCCAGGGAAATATACAGTTTCGGAAGGATGCCTTTGCACTGCGTGGCGATTTCAGCACCTTCTTCTCCCAGCGTACCTGCCATCTCGAGCGCCTGCTCGAACAGGTTAATGGCTTCCGCCTTGTTGGTTTCAATGGCGGCAGCGGCGTTGTTGTAGATTTCAGTGGCTTTTTCCAAATCCTGCGCCGCGACGATGCCCATCGTGCAGAGGGCAACCATGACCGTTAAAAAAATCTTTTTCATCGTTTATAGGTTTTTGGTTTTTATTTCCAAATCGGGTACTATGCATAAACGCTGCCAAAATTATCAACAATTGTCTAAATTTGCAAAGTTTTTTGCGATGAACATCCCTTCCATTCTCCAGATCGGAGACATTCTGGTCTCCTCCGAAGTGCTCACGGAGTACTTCTGCTGCGACTACGAAACGTGTCGCGGCGCCTGCTGCATCATCGGTGACAGCGGCGCGCCCTTGCAGGAAAGTGAAACGGAATTGCTTGAACGCCACTACCCTACTTACGAAGCTTGGATGAGCGTGGAAGGCCGTCAGCGGGTCGAAGAGACCGGCTTCTTCGAAGTGGATGCCGACGGCGACCTGGTGACGCCCCTCCTCCACGGCAGCGAGGAATGTGCCTACACGCGTTTTGAGGGAGATAATTGTTTCTGTGCCATCGAACGGGCCTACTGCGCCGGCCGCTGCACTTTCGCCAAGCCCATCTCATGCCGCCTCTACCCCATCCGCGCCAGCATCCTCCGCAACGGTCTGACCGCCCTCAACCTCCACCGCTGGGCCATTTGCCGCTGCGCCTTCGAAAAAGGCCGCCGCGAAGGCATCCGCGTCTATCAATTCCTCCGCACGCCCCTCATCGCCGCCTACGGCGAACCCTTCTACACCGAGCTTTGCGACGTCGCCGCTGCGCTGGGCATGGCGTAGGCTTTGCCCCACACCGCTCCACCCCGGGCAAGGTCACGGGGCTTGTCGGCGGCCATCAGGCCTCTTCAGGCGCGGGCTCGTCGGCAGCTGCGTCGAGGATCATCTGGGCGGACTCCAGGTCGTAGTCGTTGACCAGGAGTTGGACGCCGTGCTTGCCCAACTGCAGGCCCGGGTACGGGGTGTTGACGTTCGAGATCATGGCTTCGATGCCTTCGCTCTCGAGGCGGCCTTTGGCGATCTCGGCTTCGTACTCAAAGACGAATTCTGCAACGATTTTCATCATGGTGAAGTCCTCCTTCTTGCGGGTTATTGGTTTTCTTGGTCCCGGCTTTCCTGCCGGACCCGGTAGTTGATCATGCTGAGAATCCGGAGCAAGTCCTTGCGGTAGCCTTCGACATAGACGGGATTGCCGCCGGTCTCGAAGGTGACGCGGTCTTCGTACATCCGGGTGAGACGGGCGTAGGCACCCTTCTTAATATAGGTGACGCAGCCGGGTTCCGATTTTTCCTGTTCGTACTCCAGCTTTTTCATCACGTCATCCACCATTTCGGCATATTTTGTGAAGTCCCCGTTCAGGTACAGTTCTTTCTTGTAGAAACTCAGCTTCGGATAGATGGCCGAGACGGCTACGAAAAAGAGCGCGATCTTCGGCAGCGAACCTTCCTTGAACAAATCGACAAAGGAAAGCCCCGCCGCTTTCTGATTGGAGAAAAGGTAGACGATGCCGACGATCAGGAAGAAAATGATGGCAAAGTACACCAGGTATTTGAGGGCACGGATCAGGTATCTCATGGTGATGCGGTTGTTTATCTTCACAAAATTAACTATTTTTGCGAAACGAACAGGTAAAAAACTACGGTTATGGAAGAACTCGATGAAGAGATGATCCAGTTTGAAAAGGATCACCCGAGCAAGAAAAGCAGCGGCGGCGCCGGTGGCGGCGGGCCGATGCGCATCGCAGCCATCGTCCTCGGCGTTATCGCCGTGGCGTTGCTGGCTGCCCTCCTCACCATGATGAGCAAGAAGAATGCGCTGGTGAAGGACCTGAACATCGACAAGCAGAACCTCACCAACGAACTGATCGCCCTGCAAGGCGACTACGAGTCCCTGAGCACGACCAATGCGGCTATCAACGACTCCCTGGCAGTTGAAAAAGAGAAAGTCGGACAGCTGATCGAACGGCTGCAGAAGACGGAAGCGACCAACCGCGCCAAGATCCGTCAATATGAACAGGAACTGGGTACCCTCCGCTCCATCATGAAGGGATACATCCGCCAGATCGACTCCCTCAACACCTTGAACATCTCCCTGCGCAACGAAGCTTCGGAAGCCCGCCGGGAAGCCCAGGAAAGCAAGCGGCAGTATGAAAACCTGCGCACAACCACCGACCAACTTTCGGCGAAAGCATCGGCCGGCGCCGTGGTCAAGGGTCGTGGCTTCAACCTGGTGGCCATCAACGAGTCCAATAAGGTGACCGACCGCAGCAGCCGGGCCCGCAAGCTCCGCGCCTGCCTGAGCCTGATTGAGAACTCGATCGCCGAACGCGGCTGGCGCACGGTCTATATCCGCGTCAAGGGTCCGGATGATATCCTGATGACCGACGACAGCGGCAAGGTCTTCACCTGCGACGGCCAGCAGATGATTTATTCCGCTTCCCGCGAAGTGGACTACCAGGGCGAAGAAGTGGAGATCTGCCTGTACTTTGCCGCCTCCCAGGGCTTCGAGAAAGGCAAGTACACCGTGGACATCTATACCGACGAGACCAAGCTCGGTACGGCCGAGATGATCTTGAAGTAGGATGGCCGGCCTCTACGTCCATTTCCCCTTCTGCGCGGCCAAATGCATCTACTGCGATTTCTATTCGCGCGTAAGGCAGGACTGGACCCCCTACACGGACGCACTGCTCCGTGAAATCTCCGACCGGAGAGAAGAACTTCAAGGCGTTCCCCCGACGACACTCTATTTCGGCGGGGGGACGCCTTCCCTTTTACCCGCTTGCGAACTGGAACGGGTGGCCGATGCCGCCCGCACGGTTTTTGGCGTGCAGCAGTTCGAAGAATTCACCCTCGAAGTCAATCCCGATGATGTGACGGCGGAGAAAGCCGCTGCTTGGCGTGCAATGGGTGTGAATCGCGTCAGCATGGGCGTCCAGTCTTTCTGTGACGAGCATCTTCGCTGGATGCACCGGCGGCATACGGCAGCAGACGTTACCGCGGCGCTGGCCTGCCTGCGCCGTGCCGGTTTCGACAATCTTTCGCTCGATTTGATCTTCGGTTTCACGGGCCTGGCCGACACGCAGTGGCAACAGAGCATTGAGCAGGCACTCGCACTGCAGCCCGACCATCTCTCCTGCTACCAGATGACGGGGCGCTATGCGGACCCCGATGAGGAGCGTTGCCTGCGCCAGTACACGCTGCTGCAGGAACGGCTGGACGCGGCCGGGCTCCAGCAATACGAGATCTCGAACTTTGCGCGGCCCGGCTGCGCCTCGCGCCACAACAGCGCATATTGGGCTCGCCAGCCCTATCTCGGCTTTGGCGCAGGTGCCCATTCGTTTGACGGCTCCCGGCGCCGGAGTTGGAACACGCCCGACATCGATCAATATGTCGCAACGCGTCCCTGGGGCGAAGAATGGCTGTCCGACCGGGAGATTCTCGAAGAAAAGTTGATGCTCCGACTCCGGACTGTCGCGGGCATCCGTTGGGCCGATCTCACCGATGCGGAAGTGGTCGCCCTGAAAAAAACAACCCTGGAGGAACTCTCCAGGGTCGGTAAACTTGAGGTTTCTGCCGAAGGCATCCGGATTCCGAAGAGTGCGCTCTTCGTATCGGATGACATCATTAGCCGGCTATTCCCGGAATATACGGCGTGAGGCCGCAGAAGCCGTTCGCCTTGCAGAAAGCGAAGACAGCCACCACTGCGAAACCCAGCATCAGCAAGGTCACATAGATACCCGTGATCCATTTCCAACGCTTCATCCAGATGTTGTTGTTCCAACCGATGGTCTGGAGCGCGCTCCAGAAGCCGTGCGTCAGATGGAACCAGAGGGCGACAAACCAGATGAGGTAGAGGCAGACCATCCACCAATTTCCGAAGACCTGGCCCATCAGCTGGTACGGATCCGCTTCCTCGGCGCCCAGCCAGTTCTGCAACTGCATCTTGGCCCAGAACTGTCCCAGGTGAAGGATGATGAAACAGAGGACGATGATACCCAGCACGAACATGTTGCGCGAAGACCAGGAGTCGGTCTTGGCCTTGTTGGGAATCTCATAGCGCTGCTCACCGCGGGCTTTGCGGTTGCCGATCGTCAGGATGAAGGCGTAGATGATGTGGATGAGGAAGCCGGCGGCCAGGATAGGGACGACGACGTTGACCCAGCCCATCGAGAGGATCTCGCAGATCGTGCCGTAAACCACGCTTTCCGGATCGAACACATAGGTCAGGTTCATCACCATGTGGAAGGTGAGGAAGAAGATAAGGAAAAGGCCGCTGATGCTCATAATCAGCTTCTTTCCGATGGAAGACTTGAATATGCTTGCCATAATTGCTTTTTGTTGTATTTCGAATTAATTATGCAAAGATAATCCGAAACTTGATAAAATCATAATAAATGGCTACTTTTGTTTTATGAAATACAACAGAATCCTCCTCAAACTGAGTGGCGAGGCAATCGGCGGCCCGGACGGCGTCGGCCTCGACGAAAACGTGATGGCCACCTATGCGGCGCAGATCGCCGCCGTTGTCGGCCAGGGTGCACAAGTGGCGATTGTCATCGGCGGCGGCAACATTTTCCGCGGCCTGAGCGGTACCGCGCGCGGCTTCGACCGTGTCCGCGGCGACCAGATGGGCATGCTGGCCACCGTCATCAACAGCATCGGCCTCTCCCTGTCACTACGCAACGCCGGACTCAAGGCCGAAGTGTTCACTTCCACGCCGATGCGGCCGATGGCCAAATACTATATGCGTGACGAGGTGGACGAATATCTGAAATCCGGCGGCGTGGCCATCATTGCCGGCGGCACCGGGAACCCGTTCTTCACCACCGACTCGGCCGCGGCCCTGCGCGCCTGTGAACTTCGTTGCGATGCATTGCTGAAAGGCACGAAAGTTGACGGCGTGTACGACGCCGACCCGGTGAAGCATCCCGAAGCCAAGCGCTACGAGACACTGACCTTCGACAAAGCGATTGCGGACGGTCTCAAAGTGATGGACCAGACGGCCTTCACCCTCTGCAAGGAGAACGACATGCCGATCATCGTCTTCAACATGAACGATACGGGCATGCTCGAAAAAGTCGTTGCAGGATGCGGCCGCTGCACTGTTTTGAGCAACAAATAAAAAAGATACAACCATGTTCGAGAAAGCAACTGCCGTGATCGACGCTGTCAAGGAGAAAATGCAGAGCGCCGTCACCTACCTGGACGAAGATCTGAAGACCTACCGGGCCGGCAAAGCCAATCCCGCCGTCTTCAACAATGTCGTAGTCAGCTACTACGGCACGATGACCCCCATCCCGCAGGTTGCCAGCATCAGTACGCCCGATGCCAAGACGATGCTCATCCAGCCGTGGGACCGCAACATTCTCCATGCCGTGGAGAAAGCCATCATGGATGCCAACCTGGGCTTCACCCCGCAGAACAACGGTGAAGTCATCCGCATCAACATCCCGGCACTGACCGAGGAACGTCGCAAGGAACTGGTCAAGAAAGCCCGCACCGCCGGCGAGAACGCCAAAGTCGGCGTCCGCAACGCCCGTCGCGACGCCATCGAGACCCTGAAGAAACTTCAGAAAGAAGGTCTCCCCGAAGACAGCGAGAAGGATTTCGAAACCGAGGTTCAGAAACAAACCGACGCCTTCATCAAAAAGGTCGACGAGATCCTCGCGGCCAAGGAGAAGGAGATCATGACGGTGTAACCCGGGCACGCCAGCCGCAATGCCGAAGGCTACTCCTCGTTACCGGAGCCGAGGCCGAGGTCGCGGAGGAAGTTGCCGATGCCTTCCAGGAGCGAAGGAATCTGCTCAATCAGGCCGTTGACCGTGTCGATGGCCGTTTTGACACCGCTCTTGGCAGCTAGGCCGACATACTTGGTGATGGCGGCACGGATCTGTTTCTGTTGGTCGGTGTTGTAGGAACTGCGGTTCTCGGTGTATTCGTTGACCAGCTTCTCAAACTGCGTGTTCGCTTTCTGCCAGTCATCTTCCGAGAATTTGTCGCAACGCTTCTCCACATAGTTCACAAACCGGTCGAAGCGCGCCGGCAGCGTCTCCTTGCAGGAGGTGGTCAGAACGAGGGCGGCCAGCGCCGTCATCAGTACGAGGGCAATAATACGTTTCATAAGCTATAGATTGATAGTTTCTTTGAAGGTGGATCCCGACCGGTAGGTACCGGCCATGATCACGTTGTGATCGGGCGCATCGGGGAAAAGGAGGATGCGGATGCCGTCGGGCGCGGTCTCGCGGATCACACCGCCTTCCACGCGCCAGGAAAGGTGCGAAACAGCGCGGCTGCCCGTGCGGACCCATTGGCCGGACTCGAGGTGGGCCCGGACAGGATCGTCTTCCATCTCGGCCGAGAAGAAATCGGCCATCTGCCGTTCAAACTCAAAGAAATGGGGCGTAAGATTGCCGTCCTCATCCTGGTGCAGGGCATGCGCTTTTTCCTGATAGGTATGCAGTTGTGTCCGGTAGCCCAACGATCGGGCGCGTTGGTCGATCATGCTGGAACCATACATCTTGTCGAACACCACGCCGTTCAGCGGCTCGAACAGTTTGTCCTTGAAAAGGAGCCGGAAGGGATTGTCATATCCGTAGGGAACGATCGGATCGTTTTCACTGTGGAAAGAAATGATGGACACGTTGGCATTGCTCATCATCGACAGGTCGGACAAGGCACCCCACATATTGCCGACGGCGCGGATCCGGAAGGCGGTCGTGTCGCCCGGATTGATTTTGTCAATCGGCCCTTCATCCACGATGTTGTTGCCGAAGAGACCGATGATGTCGCCGACGACCCCGCCGCGCGAACTCCGGGGACGGTCTTTCTCCCGCATGAAGGCCAGATTCAAGGCGGTGATGGCTCCGGCGCTCGTTCCCGCCACGAAGACCCGCTGCGGATCCACATGATAACGTTCCTGCCCCACCAGATAGCGGATGGCCGCATTCGCGTCTTGCAAAGCGCGATAGCCGGCCCGCTGCACCTCATCCGAGAGCAGCAGGAAGCCCATCCGGTAATTGACCGACGCGGCCACATAGCCCAGCGACGCAAAATACCGGCACCAGCCTTCAAACTCCGGTTCGGCCTTGTCCCCATTGTAGAAAGCGCCGCCGTGGATCATCACGAATAACGGTCTCGGACGGGAAGTAACGCCCTCCGGCAGATAGACATCCATGGTCAACGGACAATCGCGTTTTTTGGCCAGTTCGCCGGCCCTGTCAAAGTAGATTTTCGAGAAACGCTGGTTCCCCTGTGGCGGGTAACTGGTCCAATAGCCGCTGGCCGTTCCATAGACCACATCTTTCTCCACCTGGACCGAATAGACCGGATCGCGCCAGGTCCGTATGGACGGCTGGTCCTCGAAAGGCGGCGCCTCGTAAAGCCGGTAGGTGAAGGGAACGGATGAACCGTCCGGGAATTTCATACGCGCCTCCCCTTTGCGCCATACGACCGAAACCCGCGCCGTATCGGCATAAAGCGCGCCCGTATCCCGGTAGAACATGCCTTGCGAACGCCCGTCCAGCCCCGTTTCCGAAAAAATGGCCACGCCGGACGCGTCGGGCAAGGATACCTCATAGACCTTGAACAGTTGCAGTTCCTCGTAGTCTTTGTGGCAGGCACACAAGGAGAGCAGGGCTACGCTGCATGCCAGCCAGCCCAATCTCCCGCATATTATCCGAAGTCCAGGCATCATTCCTGCGAAACAGTACCCAAAAATAACAAAACTATCCCGGATTCCCCAGTTTTTCGTATTTTTACTCCCACAAAACACAACACGGATGTCCGACCTTTTTTCCGCCGACGGCTGGCTGGGACGGGTAGTGGCCGCCTCCAGTGATTTCCTGTGGACGTATATCCTGATCGCGGTGCTCATCGGCTGCGCACTCTGGTTCACGATCCGCTCCCGGGGCGTGCAGTTCCGCATGATCGGCGAGATGTTCCGCCTGTTGGGCGAATCGACCGGCAAGCACGACGGAAAGAAGCACATCTCGTCATTCCAGGCCTTTGCCGTGTCGGTGGCAACCCGGGTCGGTACGGGCAACCTGGCCGGCGTAGCCACGGCCATCGCAATCGGCGGACCGGGTGCCGTTTTCTGGATGTGGATCATCGCGCTGCTGGGCTCGGCTTCGGCTTTTGTCGAATCGACACTCGCCCAGCTTTTCAAGCAACGCGAACGGCACCATTTCATCGGCGGTCCGGCCTATTACATCCTCAAAGGCCTGAAACAGCCTTGGCTGGCGGCCTTGTTCGCCATCCTGATCTCCGTCACCTTCGGCTTCTCGTACAATTCCATCCAGAGCAATACGATCTGCAACGCCCTCAACGTAGCGTTCGGATTCGACCCGCTGGTAGTCGGCCTTATCCTGGCCACCCTCTCGCTCGTGGTCATCTTCGGCGGCATCCACCGGATCGCCCGCGTCAGCAGTGTCATCGTCCCCATCATGGCGCTCGGCTATCTGCTGCTGGCCCTGTTTGTGATATTCCGGCACATCGACCTGATCCCGCAGGTCTGCAAGCTGATTTTCCAGGATGCCTTCGGCATCCGCCAGCTTGCGGGCGGCGGCTTCGGCGCCACTTTGATGACGGGCATCAAACGCGGCCTGTTCTCTAACGAAGCGGGGGAAGGCTCTGCCCCGAACGTGGCCGCGACGGCCAGCACGAGCCACCCGGTCAAACAGGGGCTGATCCAGACGCTGGGCGTATTTACCGACACGCTGGTCGTCTGCAGCTGCACGGCCTTCATCATCTTGTTCAGCGGTGTCGATACCCAAGGCGGCCTCAACGGCATCGCCCTGACGCAGGCGGCGCTGGAAGCGGAGGTCGGCCGTTTCGGCAGCATCTTCGTGGCGGCGGCCATCCTGTTGTTCGCCTATTCCAGCATCATCGGCAACTATTACTACGGAGCGGCGAACATCCGCTTCCTCACGAATAAGAAATGGGTCCTGACGCTCTATCGGATCTTCTCCGGCGGCGTCATGGTGGTCTTCGGCGCCATGGCCAGCCTTGGCCTGGTCTGGAATCTTGGCGACCTGTGTATGGCACTTCTCACTGCCTGTAACCTCTACGCCATTGTCCGACTGGGCAAATACGCGTTCCGGTTGCTGGACGACTACCGGACCCAGCGCAAGGCCGGACGCAACCCGGTCTTCACACGGACTACCACACCCGAATTGGATATTGAATGCTGGGATGAGATGCCCGGTCAATCTTAGAAACAATGTGCGAATTAACCTCTATTCTTCCATACAATGATCAGTGAAATCAGGGATGCGGCCCTCTGGCCCGCAGGTGAACTCAAGATAGAATGGGTGCGACACCACATGCCGCTGCTCAATGCGCTGGAAGCGGAATTCCGGCAGGAACAGCCTTTTTCCGGCCTGAAGGTGGCCCTTTCGGTCCATCTGGAGGCCAAGACGGCCTATCTGTGCGAAGTGCTTGCAGCCGGCGGAGCAGCCATGTATGTCACCGGCAGCAATCCGCTTTCCACCCAGGATGACGTGGCCGCGGCACTCGTGCATGCCGGCCTCAACGTCTTTGCCTGGCACGGAGCGACACCGGAAGAGTACGAAGCACACATCCGCCGCGTGCTGGAAGTGGGGCCGAACCTCATCATCGATGACGGCGGCGACCTGGTCGCGCGCATGCATACCGAATTCCGGCATCTGATTCCGGGCGTGATCGGCGGCTGCGAAGAGACTACGACCGGCATTCTCAGGCTTCAGGCCATGAATCGCGCCGGAGAACTGACCTTCCCGATGATGCTGGTCAACAACGCCGACTGCAAACATCTGTTCGACAACCGTTACGGCACGGGGCAAAGCGTCTGGGACGGCATCAACCGGACCACGAACCTCATCGTGGCCGGCAAGACGGTCGTCGTGGCCGGCTATGGCTGGTGCGGCAAGGGCGTCGCGATGCGGGCCAAAGGGCTCGGCGCGAAAGTCATCGTCACCGAAGTGGATCCGGTCAAGGCGATGGAAGCTGTCATGGATGGCTTCTCGGTCATGCCGATGGCCGAGGCAGCCCGTGAAGGCGATCTCTTCGTAACGGTCACAGGTTGTGCGGGCGTCATCACGCCCGACCATTTCCCGCTCATGAAAGACGGCGCCATCCTCTGCAACGCCGGGCACTTCGACGTGGAAGTCGATGTGGCCGGGCTTCGCCAGATGGCCGTCAAAGCGGCGCCGGCACGGGCCAACATCATGGGTTACCGCCTGGCCAACGGCCATACGCTCTACGTCATCGCGGAAGGCCGCCTTGTCAACCTGGCCGCGGGCGACGGCCACCCGGCCGAAATCATGGATATGTCCTTCGCGATCCAGGCCCTCAGCGCCCGGTATCTGGTGGAGCATCCGGAACTGCCGCGCGAAAGAGGCGCCATGCTCCACGACGTCCCGCGCGCCATCGACGAAGAGGTCGCCCGCCGCAAACTCGCGTATTGGAACTGTGCCATCGACACACTCACTCCCGCCCAGCACCGCTATCTCTACGGCGACTGAACGGGAGTGATCAAAAACAGTCCAGCGGACTGACGCCAGCCAGGGTTACAGCGAACTGTAAGCCATTGAGAAGGTATCGCCCTGCGAAGGATCGCCCGTGGCGATGCCTTTCTTGAGCCACTTCGAGCGCTGGGCCGAAGTGCCGTGATTGAAGGCATCCGGAACCGTATAGCCATAGGCTTGTTTCTGCAGGTAGTCGTCACCGATCTTCGCGGCGACGGCCAGGCCTTCGTCGATGTCACCCGGTTCGATCGAACCGAACATCTTGTTGTCATGGTGCGCCCAGACACCGGCATAGAAGTCGGCCTGCAGTTCGAGACGGACGCTGATCTGATTGTATTCCTTGCTGTTGGCCTTGTAGCGGGACATCTGCTGATGCGCCTGGCCGAGGGTGCCGAGCAAGTTCTGCACGTGGTGCCCCACTTCGTGGGCGATGACATAAGCATAGGCGAAGTCACCGTCGGCGCCGATCTGCTTCTTCATCGAGGTGAAGAAGGAAAGGTCCAGATAGACGCATTTGTCCGCGCTGCAGTAGAACGGGCCGGACTGCGAAGTGGCGCCGCCGCAACCCGACTGCACGGAACCGGAGAAGAGCACCAGCCGCGGGGGTTCATAGGTCAGACCGTTGGCCCGGAAAATGGAAGACCAGACATCTTCCGTACCGGCCAGGATCTGCTTGGCAAAGGTGGCCAGTTCCTCTTCTTCCGCGGTCGGGGTATAGCTGCCTGTGGTCTGGCCTGATCCGCCCAAGACACCGCCGGCTTCCTTGAGAACCGTGCTGGGATCGCCGCCCAGCAGCCAGATAAGGAGTCCACCAATAATAAGGCCGCCCAATCCCAGGCCGCCGACCGTGCCGACCGTGGAGCCCCTGCCCCTGCGATCGTCCACATTTGTGCTTTCGCGTCTTCCGTCGAGTTTCATAGTCAAAAAGATTTGTCGGACTACAAAGTTACAAGAATCTTTGTAATTTTGTAAAGATAAACCTGCAGTTTATGAAACGGATCTTCACTTTTTTCCTTCTTCTCGCCCTTGCGGCCGGCAGTGCCCATGGAAAGGTCTATACCCTTTCCTCGCCGGACGGACGCACCTTCATTGAAGTTAATGTCCAGCAGCAGATTACCTGGCGCGTCACGCACAACAGGCAGCCCATTCTCGCCCCCTCGGCCATTTCCATGACCGTGGCCGGGAACGAAATCGGCGTCAACGCCAAAGTCCGCTCCGACAAGCGCACGCGCGTCGAACAGACCGTTGCAGCACCGCTCTGGCGGCAGGCGGTCATCGAGGAATCCTACAATCAGCTCGAACTGACCCTGGCGGGCGGCTGGACCCTGACTTTCCGTGCCTACAACAAAGAAGGTGTCGCCTACCGTTTCTCCGCCACGGAAGTCAAAGCGGGCGACTGTGTGACCGCCGAACGGGCCGAATTCAATTTCGAACGCGACTTCACGGCCTATGTACCCTATAATCCGGACACGGAGCATCCCTTCGCCACCTCCTTCGAAAGCCAGTACACCGTCGCGCCGCTGAGTGATTTCCGTACCGACGCCCTGGCCTTTTCGCCGCTGCTGGTGTGCATGGACAACAGCCTGCGCGTGGCCGTTACCGATGCCGACATCGAATCCTATCCCGGCATGTTCCTCAAAAAAGGCCCGTCCAGATACTCGCTGCAGGGTGAATTCGCACCTGTACCTGAAACCGTGCACGCGACGCCCCGCCGCGGACAAGTATTCGTGGATACCTACACCGGAAACCTGGCCGTCATCAAGGAAAATGCCAGCAAGAAAGCGCCCCGCCACTTCCCTTGGCGCGCCCTGGCCATCGCCGAACGGGAAACAAGCCTGCCGACCAACAACCTGGTCTATCTGCTCGCCTCCCCCAACCGCATCGGCGACACGTCCTGGATCAAGCCCGGCAAGGTGGCTTGGGACTGGTGGAACGACTGGAACATCACCGGCGTCGATTTCAAGGCCGGCATCAATACACAGACCTACAAGTACTACATCGACTTTGCCTCCCGCAACGGCATCGAATACGTGGTGCTGGACGAAGGCTGGTCGGCGCCGCTCGATATCCTGAAAGTCAACGGTGACATCGACCTGCGCGAGCTCGTCCGCTATGCGGCTTCGAAGAAAGTGGACCTCGTGCTCTGGGCCGTCAGCTATGTGCTCGACAATAATCTGGAACGCGCCTGCGAGATATATTCGAAGATGGGTATCAAGGGTTTCAAGGTCGATTTCATGAACCGCGACGACCAGGAAGTCACCGAGCAACTGTACCGCATCGCCTCCACGGCCGCCCGCTACCACATGCTCATCGACTACCACGGCATGTACAAACCCGCCGGCATGAACCGCACCTGGCCCAACGTCATCAACTTTGAAGGCGTATGGGGCCTCGAGCAGATGAAATGGTCAAAGGATGACATGGTGGTGTACGACGTGACCTTCCCCTTCATCCGCATGCTCTCCGGACCGGTGGATTACACCCAGGGCGCGATGCGCAACGCCGTCAAAAGCGAATATGTCCCCAACAACAGCAATCCGATGAGCCAGGGCACCCGCGCCCGGCAGGTCGCCGAATACATTGTCTTCGACTCCCCGCTCGTGATGCTCTGCGACAACCCGACCGCCTATATGAAAGAACAGGAGACGGTCGATTTCATCACGGACATCCCGACCGTCTGGGATGAGACCCGCATCCTGCAGGGCGCCCTCGGCAAGTTCATCGTCACGGCCCGGCGCAGCGGAGATAAATGGTATGTCGGCGGCATGACCGACTGGTCGGAGCGGGACCTGTCGCTCGACTTGAGCAATCTGATCAAAGGACAGCATAATGCCGTCCTTTACAGGGACGGCATCAATGCTGCGCGCAATGGGACGGACTACCGGATCGAACCGGTTGAAATCCAGTCAAAGAAGCCATTCCTGGTGCACATGGCACCGGGCGGCGGCTTCGTGCTGGTTATTGAATAGCGATTCCGCTGTTCATCTCGTCGACCGGCTTCATGTACCGGGCCAATTCCTCATCGGAGAGCTTGTAGTTCTGCATCTCACCGGAGAAATACTGGTCGTACGCGGCCATGTCCACGAAACCATGACCGGAGAGGTTGAAGAGAATGGTCTTCGCCTCGCCGGTCTCTTTGCATTTGAGCGCTTCCTGGATGGTGGCGGCGATGGCGTGGCAGGATTCCGGTGCGGGGATGATGCCTTCCGTGCGGGCGAAAAGAACACCGGCATTGAAGGAATCAAGCTGGTCGATATCCACCGCTTCCATAAAACCGTCTTTAAGCAACTGGGACATGATCACGCCTGCACCATGGTAGCGGAGACCGCCTGCGTGGATGCTGGCCGGCTTGAAGTTGTGGCCGATGGTGTACATCGGGAGCAGCGGCGTGAGGCCGGCTTCGTCCCCGAAGTCGTATTCGAACTTGCCGCGGGTCAGTTTCGGGCAGGAGGTGGGTTCGGCGGCGATGAAGCGGGTCTTCTTGCCATCCTGGATATTGTGGCGCATGAACGGATAGGCGATGCCTGAGAAATTGGAACCGCCGCCGAAGCAGGCAATCACGATGTCGGGATACTCACCCGCAAGTGCCATCTGCTTCTCGGCTTCCAGACCGATGATGGACTGGTGCAGGCACACGTGGTTGAGTACGGAACCGAGGGTGTACTTGCAGTTGGGCGTAGTGACGGCCAGTTCAATAGCCTCGGAGATCGCGCAGCCCAGCGAGCCCCGGTCATTCGGGTTAATCGTCAGGATGTCCTTGCCGGCACGGGTGGACATGGACGGCGACGGCGTGATAGCGGCGCCGAAGGTCTGCATGATGGAACGGCGGTAGGGCTTCTGTTCATAGCTCAGTTTAACCATATAGACAGCCAGTTCGAGGCCGAATTTCTTGGCCGCATAGGATAAGGCACCCCCCCACTGTCCGGCGCCGGTCTCAGTGGTGATGTTGGTCACACCCTGGGCTTTGGCATAATAGGCCTGGGCAAGGGCGGAATTGAGTTTGTGGCTGCCGGCGGGGCTGACACTTTCATTCTTGAAATAGATGTGGGCCGGCGTGCCGAGGGCTTCCTCCAGTTCATAAGCCCGCACAAGCGGGGTGCAGCGGTAGGCTGCATACTGCTCGCGCACAGGCTCCGGAATGGGGATCCATTCGTCGGTCTGGTTGAGTTCCTGCTTCGCACATTCCTCGCAGAAGATCGGATAGAGGTCTTCGACCTTGAGCGGCTGCTTCGTGGCCGGATTGAGGATCGGGAGGGGCTTGTTGGGCATCACGGCCTGCATGTTGAAGAAATGGGTCGGGATCTCGCTCTCCGGGAGCAGGAATTTTTTCTGTTTCATGGCTTTTGTGTTTTTAAACGTTTATAATTGTTTGGATTTGTTTCAAATATCGCCCACGAAAAAAGGCCTGTCGCGAGTCCGACAGGCCTTGAACGTTTTATGGGTTTAAACAAATGGCTGGTACCTCGCGACTAATTCAGTTGCAAGCACCACCACCAGTTGTTGTTGTTCATTCTCTTCATTTCGTTGGTAAAGGTAGAAAAAAGAATCCTACGTTATATCATCGCTTGGTCGAAAAAGCGTATCTTTGCGGAAAAGTCCGAATATTCGCCGCCTATGTTCGCAGAATTGCTTTTCGGGACCGGCACGGCCCACATCATATTCATCCTCGCTGCCACCATTGCAATCGGCACCCTGTTGGGAAAAGTCAAAATCGGTGGCATCACGCTGGGGGTGACCTGGATTCTTTTCGTCGGCATCGCTTTCGGCCATTTCAAGATGGGCATCGATCCGAAAGTGCTGGGGTTCGTCAAGGAATTCGGTCTGATCCTGTTTATCTATTCAGTAGGTATGCAGGTCGGCCCTGGTTTCTTCTCTTCACTCAAACAAAATGGACTGAAGCTGAATCTGGTCTCAATCGGAGTACTGCTTATCGGTATCCTGGTCACCTGCCTGATCGCTCTGGCCAGCAGCACAAGTCTCGTGACGCTGACCGGCGTCATGTCGGGTGCCGTAACCAATACGCCCGCCCTGGGTTCCGCCCAGCAAACCTATCTCGACACGATGGGGGTCAATGAACCCTCCATCGCCCTGGGATACGCCGTCGCCTATCCACTGGGCGTCATCGGTTTGATCGTTTCGCTGATCGTGCTGCGCAGGATCTTCCGGGTCGATCCGGTCCAGGAGGACGAGCGCCTGCACAAAGAGCATATCATCGAAACGCACGAACCCGACCGCATCACGGTCGTCATCACCAATCCGCAGTTGGGCGGCAAAAAAGTGTGGGAACTGGCGCGATTGCTGAACCGGTCTTTCGTCATCTCCCGTGTGCTGAAAGAAGGCTCCGCGCCGGAACTGGCCGATGCGCAGACAGTTATTTCGCTGGGTGACAAGGTTTTCTTCGTCTCGGATCCGCGCGATACAGAGGCCGTGGTCGCATTCCTCGGCCAGCAGATCGAAATGCCGCAGGAAGTCTGGGATGAACAGAGCAAGAACACGGAACTCGTGTCCCGCCGCATCCTGGTCACGCGCAACAGCATCAACGGCAAGCAACTGGGCTCGCTGCAGCTGCGCAAGCACTTCAAAGTCAACGTGACGCGCGTCAACCGTTCGGGTGTCGATCTCATCGCCTCCCCGTCGCTGGAACTCCTGCTCGGCGACCGCGTGACGGTGGTGGGTGCGGAAAGCGCTATCCAGGAGGTCGCCGGCATGCTGGGCAATTCACAGAAACGCCTGCGCGAACCCAACATCGTCCCGATGTTCATCGGCATCCTGCTGGGTGTGCTGGTCGGTATGATCCCGTTCCACATCAGCGGCATCCCCTTGCCGGTGAAACTTGGCCTGGCCGGCGGTCCGCTGATCGTTGCCATCCTGCTGAGCCGCTTCGGCGCCCGTTTCCATCTGGTCACCTACACGACCATCAGCGCCAGCCTCATGCTGCGCGAGATCGGTATCTCGCTCTTCCTGGCTGCTGTCGGGCTCTCGGCTGGTCCGGAGTTCGTGAGCACCCTGGCGGGCGGCGGCTATGTGTGGGTCGGCTACGGCGTGCTGATCACGGTCATCCCTGTGCTGGTGATGGGCCTTCTCGGACGTCTGGTATTCAAGCTCAACTATTTCGCGCTGGTAGGCACCCTGGCGGGCAGTATGACCAATCCGATTGCCCTGTCTTTCGTCACCAGCAGCTCGCCCAACGACATTCCGGCCGTGAGCTATTCCACGGTCTATCCGCTCACGATGTTCCTGCGCGTGGTCTCCGCCCAGATTCTCATCCTGGCCGCATTGTAAGACTCCGAATTTTTATATAACTTTGTACGATTATGCGCTTCTCGGAAATCATAGGGAACGAAGCGCTCAAGGAGTCGCTGGTCAAGATGGTTCAGGGGAACCGTCTGGGGCACGCCATTCTGCTGACGGAAGAGAATGGCGGCGGAGCCTTTGCTTTTGCCCTGGCCCTCGCCCAGTATGTCAATTGCCGGGACCGGCAGGGAGATGATTCGTGCGGTGTCTGCTCCTCCTGCCATAAGTACCAGAAACTGATCCACCCCGACCTGCATTTCGTATTCCCGGTGAGCAGCAGCAACGCGCTGTCCGAAAGTGAGAAGAAAGGACCCATCTCCGACTATTTCCTGCCGGCTTTCCGCGAACTGGTCCTGGCGAACCCCTATTTCACGGAGCAGCAACTCTACGACGCCATCGGCATCGAGAACAAGAGCGGCCTGATCAGCGTGCAGGAAGCCCGGCGGATCTTCGAGAAGCTGTCGCTCCGGGCGGCCGAGGGCGCCTGGAAGACGATGATCATCTTCCTGCCGGAAAAGATGAACCTCGATGCGGCCAACAAACTGCTCAAACTATTGGAAGAGCCGCCGCAAGGGACGCTTTTCCTGCTGGTATCGCACAATCCGGAACGCCTGCTCCCGACCATCCGTTCTCGCTGCCAGCCCATCCGCCTGCTGCCGCTTACCCGCGAACAGCGCCGGCTGACCGGCGGAACAGTACCGGACGATGCGGAATTCCGCGAAATCGCCCGTTCGCTGTTGGAAGCCGGCTTGGCGAAACGCATCATCGACCTGTTCCCGCAGTGGGAAATGCTTGCCGACCTGGGGCGGGAAAAGCAGCGGGAATGGTGCCTGTATATGGAAAACTATGTAAGAAAAATATACCTGGTTGCCAATGGTCTCCACGACCTGGCCGACCTTTCACCGCAAGAAGAAGCCACGATCCGTGACTTTGCGGCGAAGGTCAAGCCTGCTTTCTATGAGAAGGCCTTTGCGGCCCTCGAAGGAACGCTGGCCGCCATCGGAAGCAACGTCAACCCGAAACTGACGTTCTGCGACCTGGGCAACCGGCTGCTGTTAGCCTTATAGCTTATGGACACTGTTGTCAAAGAAAAAGGAACGAGATTATATGACTGCTCCCGCGGTTGTGAAGTGGAGCGGACGCCGATCGGCGAACTGAAGATCCAGTACAATCCCCGCTGCTGCAAACTGAGCAGCTACAACTGGATGGAAGGTATCCACCAGAGCCCGTACGATGACCTGTACGAGGTCCGGTTCAAGAACACCCGCAAAATCTATTTCCGGAACACCTCCGGGCAGATCATCAAAAAGGGAGACCTGGTGGTCGTTGAGGCCCAGAACGGACACGACCTGGGCATCGTGACGCTGGAGGGTCCTGTCGTGCTCGAGCAACTGGCCCGTCACCACATCGACCCCGATACCTACGAATTCCGGCGGATTTACCGCAAAGCAAAGATCCTCGACATCGAGCGCTGGCAGGAAGCCATCGCCCGCGAGCACAAGACCATGATCCGTGCCCGCCAACTGGCAGCCCGGCTTGGGCTCGAGATGAAGATCGGCGACGTGGAATTCCAGGGCGACGGCACGAAAGCCATCTTCTACTACATTGCCGACGAACGCGTGGACTTCCGCCAGTTGATCAAGGACTTTGCGGAAGAATTCCATATCCGGGTCGAGATGAAGCAGATCGGGGCCCGGCAGGAAGCCGGCCTGATCGGTGGTATCGGCGTCTGCGGCCGGGCACTCTGCTGTTCGAAATACATGTCGGATTTCCAGTCCATCACGACGCAGGCCGCCCGCTGCCAGGATCTCTCGCTCAATCCGCAGAAACTGGCCGGCCAATGCAGCAAGCTCAAATGCTGCATCAATTACGAGGCCTCAACTTATGTGGACGCCCAGCGGCAGTTGCCCGAGCTTCGCGGACCGATTGAATTGGAAGACGGCCCCGCCTGGCTGATGAAAACCGATATCCTGGCCGGTACGATGTATTTCTCGTACGAACAGGGCAGCCTGTCCAACCTCTATCCCCTGCCCGCCAGCCGTGTCCGGGAGATTCTGGCGGAGAACCGGAAAGGCATCAAGCCCGCTTCCCTGCAGGCGAGTGGCCCTGCCGTCAAGCAGACGGAATTCATCAGCGCTGTCGGAGACGACAGCATCACCCGTTTCGACGAGCAGAAGAAACGGCGCAACAACCGGAAAAAGAAGGACGGCCGCAAGAACAACAATCCGGGCAACAACAACAACAACAATAACAACCGAAGGAGATCCGGCAATGGGGGCGGCGGGCAAAAATAGCCTGCGCCGCATAGGCCTCTTCATGGGGTTGCTGATGCTGCTGACTGGCTGTGCCAAGCCGACCGGCGATTATTTCTTTGTCTCGACGGAAACAGCCCGCACGCAACAGGGCAATTACAACTTCAGCCTCGATCTGCAGGACTCGACCGGAACCTATGCCATCGGCCTGGCCGCCCGGCTTGTAACAAGCCGGCTGCCCGATCTGCAACTTCCCCTCGACATCCGGACGACTACACCGGCCGGGGAAACAAGCATCGAACGGACGGTGTTTCACGTAACAGAAAACAGTGTCACCCAGCTGAAGAAAGGCAGCGGCTCAGTGGTCGACTGCGAATGGGCCTGGAAACCGGTCGTCCCAGTTCGGGGAGCCGAAGCCGGCACTTGGCAAATCTCCATCACGCCGACCGACCCGTCCCTGCTCGACGCCATCTACGGCATCGGCATTTCTTACGAAAACAACTATGGGAAAAGGTAAACTGAGAAAATTCGCAGAAAACGAGACCTTCGCCTGCCTGGTGCAGCCCACGACGGAAGAAGTGCTGGGCAAAGACCATCCTCTGAAAGGAAACTGGCGGGCACAAGTCTTCCACAACGACCACCCCATCGTGCTGGAGCTGGGTTGCGGCAAAGGCGAATACACCATCGCTCTGGCGGAGCGCTTCCCTGATAAGAATTACATCGGTATCGACATCAAAGGCGCCCGGCTCTGGAAAGGCGCCAAATACGCGACACAGCACGCCTTGGGCAACGTAGCTTTCGTTCGCACGCGGATAGAATTCATTGAGTCGCTGTTCGGGCCCGATGAAATCTCCGAAATCTGGATTACCTTCGCCGACCCGCAGGAACGCAAGCCCCGCAAGCGCCTCACCCATCCCCGCTTCCTGGAAAGCTACCGGCGCATGCTGGCCCCGGAAGGCATCATCCACTTGAAGACCGACAGCCGCCTGCTGCATCATTTCACGTTGGAGACGGCCCGATGCAACGGGTTGACTGTGCTGGAACACAACGAAGACATCTATGGCAGCGGCCGGGCCGACGAGCTGCTTTCCATCCAGACTTTTTACGAAAAGAATTTCCGGGCGCAAGGCATTCCCATCACCTATCTGGCCTTCCGCCTGGACAATGCAGGTACCCTGGTCGAACCCGAATGGGACCAGGAACCTTTCGAGCAGACCTACAAGACGCTTACGCGGTCCTGACGGCCATTTGAGCGGCCATTTTCAACAGATAATCTTTGGCTTCGGACGCCGGCAGCGGTGCGAGAGCCTCTTCGGCCTGGCGGATTTCCACGGCAAGCCGCTGGCGGGCATAATCCAAAGCGTCGTACTGGCTGACCAGGGCGAAGACATCGGGGACCAATTCCGGATCGGGATTGCGAAGGCGACGGCGAATCTCGCGCGCGACCGATTTGGGGGCCCGTGCGAACAGCCCGAAAAGCGGTAAGGTAACTTTCTTTTCCAGCAAATCCTGTCCGACTGGCTTGCCGATGGCCAGTTCCGGCGAATAGTCGAGGATATCGTCCATCATCTGGAAGGCTTGACCGATGTGATAGGCATAGCGGCGGCAACTGTCAATCGTGTCTGCATCCGCTTCGACCGAATAGGCGGCGCTGACGATGGCTGCCTCGAAAAGCGAGCTTGTCTTGCTGTAGATAATCCGCCGGTAGTCTTCTTCGGTCGTATCGGCCCGCTGGGCTTTCTCCAACTGGAGCATCTCGCCTTCCGCGAGGTCGCCCAGACATTTTGAAAAGATATGGAGTACCCGCTTGTCGGGATGGTCGATGATCAGATTCATGGCCCGGGAGAGCCAGAAATCACCCAACAGGACGGCCGTGGTAGGCGAATAGAGCGCCATCACGGTCGGAACGCCCCGGCGGGTCGGGGCATTGTCGGCCACGTCGTCGTGCATCAGCGTGGCCGTGTGCAGCAGCTCTGCCGCAGCCGCACAAGAAACAACGCGCTCATTGCAAAGCCCGCTGAGGGCTTTTGCAATGAGCAGCGTGAAAGTGGGTCGCAATTTCTTGCCGCCGTGGTCCAGGATAAAACGGTTGGCCTTGGCGAGCAAGGGAATGTCCGTGGAAAGACTTTCCGCAAAAAGCCGCTGGAAATCCGTCCACGACTGCCCCAAAAAATGCTGGATCTCCTTGTACAAACGACTAGAAGAACAGTAAGCCGACGCAGATCTCAAGCGTGCGGCCGGCCGGGTCCAGACCCTTGACGTTGTTCGCGGCATCGGACCAGTTCGTAATCCGGCCGAAATTCCAGTTGTACTTGCCGGTGATCTGCAGTTTCCACACGTTGATACCCAGACCGAGGCCAAGGCCATACTCGAAACGGTGGAAGTTCCTGTTGATGGTATCGGCAATCGTGCTCTCTTTCGAGAACCTCGTTCCGAGGTTGTAGCCAATGAACGGGGAGGCGAAGATGAAAGGACGTGCAATCAGCAAGTCCGGACCCCACTGTACATTGACAGGAACCTCGATGTAGTTCATCGAAACCTTGGTGGCATCTTCGAGCGTAACACCCTTGACTTTGTAAATGATTTCAGGCTGCAGCGAGAAACCGGTCCAGGCCTCGGTCTGAAGACCGATTCCGACCTGCCAGCCAGACTTGCCGGCCTTCATGCCTTCGATGGTGGCGTTCGTGTAGTTGAAACCACCTTTGACGATGGCGTGCTGTGCATGGGCGGCCACGCTTCCCAACAGGAACAGGCTCACCAGGACAAATGCGAGTTTTTTCATCTTACGGTATAAATTTAGAGTAATGCTTCGATTTTCTTTTCAATTTCAGCCTGCGGAACAGCGCCGACCGTCTTGTCGACCAACTCACCACCCTTGAAGAACAGGATCGTCGGGATGTTGCGGATGCCGAACTTCATCGGGATCGCCGTGCTCTCGTCAACATTGCATTTGACGACATTCACTTTGCCGGCATATTTTTCAGCCATTTTGTCGATGATCGGGGAGATCATCCGGCAGGGGCCGCACCAAGTGGCCCAGAAGTCAACCACGACCGGGAGTTCACCGCCCGTGACGATTTCATCGAAATTGGAATCAGTTAATGCTTGTGCCATTTTTATCGGAATAATTTAAATTCTGGGTTAAAGATACGAATTATTTTTGGAATCAAACACTCTGTTCGATGTTCCAGACAAAAGCGCGCACACCCACGGATTTGTTGCGGGCGTCGAGTTTGCGGACAGTCAGCAGCAGTTCATCCACCTTGTCATCCGGGACTACCGTCATGACGGCCGAGTTCATCTCAGGCCAGGTATGCGTGCCGCGGCGCGGCTCGCCGTCCACGGAACCCTGTCCCTGCACCTGTTCAAAGAAAGTGAAACCTCTGATGCCCAATTCATCCAGCATATACTCTACGCGGGACGTGAAGGCCTGGTTGAAGACGATAAAGACACTTTTCATTTCGCTGCCTCCTGATCCGGATTCAATTGCATAAAGATAAATTCCTTGCGGCGCTTCTCTTCCTTGTCGCGTTCACCGTGGCGGGAGATCAAGCCGTAAACCACCGGCACGATGATCAGCGTGACGAAGGTCGAGACCAGCAGGCCGCCGATCACCACGATGCCGAGCGGATGCCACATTTCGGAACCCTCACCGCCGCTGAGGGCCATCGGGAGCATACCGAGCAGCGTCGTGAAGGCCGTCATAAGCACCGGGCGCAGACGCGAGGCACCCGAAAGGGCGATTGCCTCGTTGAGCGAATGGCCCCGGTCACGCATCAGGTTGATGTAGTCCACCAGCACGATACCGTTCTTGACCACGATACCCACGAGCATCACCACGCCCAGGGCGCCGATCATGTCGAGCGAAGTACCCGTGATCCAGAGTGCCAGCACCACGCCGGACAGACCGAACGGGATGGAGAGCAGGATCACGGCCGGCTTGCCGAGACTCTCGAACTGCGAAGCCATCACGATATACACCAGCAGGATGATCAGCAGCAAGAGGGAGAAGATGTCCTTGAAGGTCTTCTGCTGGTCTTCGAAGTCGCCGGCCAGCACCACGGAAATGCCCGAGGGATGCGGAATCTGGTCAACCTGCGCCTGAATGGCACCAGCCAGTTCGCCAAGCGATGTCTCATAAGGCATCGAGATGACGCGCACATAGCGCTGGCGGCTCTTGCGGTCGATGGTCTGCGGCGCCCAGTATTCCTCGATCGTAGCGATCTCGCTCAACTTGATGCGGGCGCCTGTCGCAGTCGGAATCGTGAGGTCCTGGATGTCGGTGATGGAATTGCGGTCCTCCTCCTTGAGGCGAACTACAATGTTGTATTCGTCGCCGTCTTCTTTCAGGAAACCGGCCGTGAAACCCGTCACGCGGTTGCGGATGTACTGCGACACCGTCGCCGTATTGAGACCGTGCAGGGCGGCTTTTTCCTTGTCAAGGGTGATTTTGAGTTCCGGACGGTCCTTGTCGCGGGAGACGCGGACGTTGCGGGCGCCGGGCACATTGCTTACAATGGCCTGGCGGATCTCCTCTGCGAGGATATTGGTCTCATCAAAGTCATAGCCGTAAATCTCCACATCCACGGTGGAACGGCCGCCACCGCCCATACCTCCGGAAGCATTGACCTGATACTCGATGATCTCCGGATAATTGCCGAGTTCGGCTCGGATTACCTCGGCGATCTGCTCGATGGAACGCGTACGTTCGTATTTCTTGTTGCAGACCACCGTCATCTGGATCTTGTAGTTGGTGGTCGAAGAGAAGAGGGCGCCGACAGAACTCTCGTCGTTCGAACCTGCCGAAGTGGAGATACGCTGGACCTCCGGGACCAGTTCGCGAATCCGGTCTTCCAGGACACGGGCGGTCTTGACCGTCTCTTCGATGCGGGTGCCCCGCTGCAGTTCGATGGTAGCGCTCAAGCGGCCGTTGTCGCTGGTCGGCATGAACTCCGTACCGATCTTGCCCGAAAACATCGGGAGCATCGACACCACGAAGAAAGCGATGGCAATCAGGATGGTGATCAACTTGTGCGTCAAGCACCAGCGCAGGAGGTTGGCGTAAGCCTTGTCCACTTTGTCGAGGAAAGCGACCACGATGCGGTCGTACCAGGTCCTCTTCTCTTTGCCTTCGATCAACTGGCCGTTCTCGTCGATCCGGACTTCGCGGGCCTTGAGCATCTTCGAACAAAGCATCGGGATAAGGGAAATGGCCGCCAGGGTCGAGGTCGAGACCACGATGGTCACAATCCAGCCGAGTTCTTTGAAGAGGATGCCGGCCAGGCCGGTGAGCATCGTGAGTGGAATGAACACGGCCGCGATGACGAGCGTCGTAGCGATGACGGAGGTCCACACCTCGTTGGTAGCGTAGATGGCTGCTTCATGCGGCGAAGAACCCCGGTCAATATGTTTGGTGATATTTTCCAACACCACGATGGAGTCGTCCACCACCATACCGATGGCCACCGTCAGGGCGGACAGCGAGATGATGTTGAGCGAACTGTCGGTGAGCATCAGATAGACGAAGGCCACGATCAGCGCGATCGGGATGGTTATGCCGATAATCAGCGTGGCGCGCCACTTGCCCAGGAAGAAGAACACGACCAGCACCACGAACAACAGGGCGTAGAGGATGGATTCTTCCAGGGAACTGATGGCATTCTCGATCTCTTCCGACGAGTCGTAGATCATCTTGATCTGGACGTCAGACGGAAGGGTCTTCTCGATGCGGGCGAGTTCCTTGCGCACGTCCTTGCAAACCTGCACGGTATTGGATCCTGACTTCTTGGCGACCATAAGACGGACGGCTTCCTTGCTGTCCACTTTCTCATCGAGTGAGAGATCCTTGATCGTATCACGCACAGAGGCCAGGTCGCGGATAAAGACCTTCTGGCCCAACATCGTGGTAGAGACGACGATGTCGGCGATGTCGGCACTCTGCTGGTACTCGCCGCGCACCTGCATCTGGTACTGCTGGCGGTCCATCTTGACCGTACCGCTCGACAAATTCAGGTTATTGACGCTCACGGCATTGGCCACCTGCTCAAGGGTCAGGTTGTAGGCATCGAGCTTGGCCTGGTCGATGTCGATATAGACATAGCGGTCCGGGGCGCCTGACACCGACACGGAACCGATGCCCTCGATGCGGTTGAGCTGCGGCACCACCTCGTCGTTGAGAATCTTCTCCAGGCCGGGATAGCTTTCCTTCGCCATCACGGAATACTGGATGATCGGCATCAGGCTCGAATTGAGCTTGAACATCACCGGGCTCGAGCAACCGTCAGGCAGGTTGCTCTTGACCATGTCTATGAACGATCGGATGTCATTGGATGCTTCGTCCCGGTCTGTCCCCCACTCCAGCTCGACGGATACTACCGACATGTTATCGCGTGAGGAAGATGTCAACTCTTTCAGGCCATCGACGGAGGTGAGGCTGTTTTCGATGAGCTTGGTCACATTGGTCTCGATCTCGCTGGCGGAGGCTCCGGCGTAGGTGGTCATCACCGTGATGAACGGCGGATCCATCTCCGGGAACTGGTCGATCGGCAGGCGCGACAGCGAGAACACGCCGATGACGATCACCGCCACGAAAATCAGCGCCGTTGTGACCGGCTTTTCAATAGCTGACTTGTAGATACTCATTGGGCGTTCTCTCCTGCTATGTTGAGTTTCGAACCATCCACCAGTTTGGCCTGGCCAACGACGACAAGCCGGTCGCCCTCCTGCAATTCATCGCTGATGATCTCGATGTTCTCGTCGAAGCGCTGGCCGAGTTTCACGAAAACACGCTTGGCCACGCCGCCGTCATCCAGAAAGATATAACGGTCATTCGAGCCCGTCAGCTTGAGGACGGACTGGTAAGGCACCACCATCGCACGGGCCATGCCCATGGACATCTTGGTCTTGACATACATGCCCGGACGGAGTTTCAAGGCGCTGTTCGGGATGCGGAGCCGGGCCTGAAAGGTATGAGATGCCGGATCGACGGTCGGATACACAATGTCGATTGTGGCGGGGAATGTCTCGCCGGGATAGATTTCAGAGGAAAGCGTGACCGCCATGCCTTTCTTTACATTGGGATAATAGTTTTCCGGGATGGAAATCAGGGCCTTGAGTGTATAGATCTGGGTCAGCACGAGAATCGGCTGGCCGCTGTAGAGCTCGCCGTCCTCGTAATTCTTGGCAGAAATCACCCCTGCGAAAGGTGCCTTCACATACGTGTTCTTCTCCAGGAATTCCAGAGTTTCCTTGGTCTGCTCGTAGCTGAGCCGCGTCTGGTCGTAAACCTGCTGGGACACAGCGCCACTCTCGCGAAGCGATTCCATGCGCTGCATCTCAACGCCCAGGTTGGTGTACGTAAGTTTTGTGGTTGTGTATTGGTTCTGGTCCATCCGCACCAGGTTGGCACCGGCACCCACCGTAGTACCTACTTCAACATAGATGTGTTCGATCTTGCCGGTCAGGGACGGGGCGACATTGAGGGTCTGCCAGCCCTGCAGCGTGGTGGAGAATTCCAGTTCGCGGGAAATGTCTGACACGGCGAGCGGCGCTGTCTCAACCAGTTGGGCGCGCTGTTCCATCACCTGTTGCGTCTGTTTGCCGCCACAGGCGGTGACAGCGACGGCCGCGGCCAGGATCCATACAGGGAAAAATCTGTGCTTCATATCGGATTGCTATTTATTCAAGAGTTGTTCGAGGGAAATCTGCGCGTTGACGATCTCGAGCAGGGATTGTACGTAACTGCTCTGGGCGGCGATCAGGTTGGTGCCGGAGTTGGTCACGTCGAGGCTGGAGGCCACGCCGAACTCATATTTCTTGGCGATGTTGTCGAAGACACGCTTGGCCACGTCCACATTCTGCTTCTGGATCTCATATTTCTCGATGGCGCTGCGCAGGTTGTAGAGCAGCTGGCTATGCTGGACATTGAGGGCCAGCTCCGTGTCTTCGAGGGTATTGAGCTGTTTCTTGTACGCGAGTTTCGCGTCCTTGATGGCCGCATAGTTCTTCCCGAAGGCGAAGAGCGGAATGTTGAGCTGGGCGCCCAGCATGTTGGGCGGTGTCATGTTCATCGTCGCCTCGTCGCTGAAATTGTGACGGGCATTGTACTGGTGGTAAACGCTCACGGTCGGGCCGTTGGTCCAGCCAGTCAGAGCTATCTGCTTGCGTGCCAGTTCCGTACTTTCTTTCAGCAGCTGATAGTCATAATTGTTGTTGATGTCGAACTCAGAGGCCAGCAGGTCGGAAGTCGTATTCATGTTCAGCAGGTCGTCGATGCCCTGGGTGAGCACGATATCCACATCCTCGTCGAGGCAGAGCTGGAGCCGAAGGGAGTTGTAGATCATCTCCAGGGAGCGTTGGGAAGTCTTGATGGTGCTTTCCATCGTAGCCACCTGCACCTGCAGCTGGTCAGCATCGGTCTGTTCCGCCACGCCTACATCCACGGAATTCTGGGTGATGGCATGCAGTTTCTGCATGCTGGCCAGATTCTCTTCCAGCAGCCGGATCGTCTCTTCGGTCACAAGGGCGGAAAAATACAAGGTCTCCACCTGGTCGGCAATCTGCTTTTCGGTCTTTTCCAGCGTAATGTCCGCCATCCGGCGCGAGATGTTCGCAATCCCGAGCGAGACGACCTGGGCTCCGTTCAAGGCGACGGTCGTCGATATGTTGAAGGTCATGTACGGCGTCATGGAAATCTTCATCGGACCCAGATCCATCTTGTAACCCAGACTGTTGGAATACGATGAACTGGCGCTGACCTGCGGGAGCATGCTGGCGATCGACTTCCATTTGTTCGCCTGGGCTTTCTGGATGTCTATCGAAGCATTGGCCAGCGTCCGGTTGTGGTCGATGGCATATGCCTGCGCCTCGGCGAGCGAGAAAGCGACTTTCTGGGAAGGGGACTGTGCGCCGGCGGGAAGTGCGAGCACCGTACAGAGAACGAAAACTCCTATTGTAAGTACGATTTTTTTCATTCTGAATCGTTTAGATACACATTTTGAAGGCGCAAAAATACAACAAATTTCACGCCATACAAATTGATATTTTTTGATATTTTGCAAACCTTGCATCTGCATCGAATCGTAGATTTTTCGTATCTTTGTGGAGTTATGCTAAAAACTCCCACCATGAAGAGAATCGCTTCTTTCGCACTCCTGGCCATCGTGGCCATCTGCTGCTCTCTGAGCGCTTACGCGCAAGACAAAGTCGTCAAGAAGGTCATCGAGACAGGAACCACCGACAACCGGACGATGGAACACGCTGATTTCCTGGCCAACCGCATTGGCGGCCGGCTCATCGGCTCCGCAGCCCTCACCGAGGCGGAAGCCTGGGTCAAAGAACAGTTCGAGTCGTGGGGCCTCGAAGTGATGGTCCAGGAAGCCGGAGAGATCAATGTCGGTTTCAACCGGGGGCCCTGGTTCGGCCGCATGCTCAGCGAAGACGGGATGAACCTGCATTTTGCCACGCCCTCCTATACCGCCGGGACCAAAGGCAAACAGACCGGCCATGTATTGATTGAGCCGAAGAGCCGCCGGGAATTCGACCGGATGAAAGGTGCGCTCAAAGGCGCCTGGGTGCTGCTGGATGCCGAATCCGACGGCATGGCGCTCCATACGACGCCGGCTGACAACGAGAAGCGCGCTGAAGCCATCGCCAAGAACGAGGAGATCGACCGCCAGAACAACGAGATCCGCCGCTGGAACTACGAGCATCGCGACAGCGAGCCCAAGAAACTCCTCGAATACGAAAAGTCCACGGCCCCGTTCTATCAGGAGATGGTGCAAGCCGGTGTGCTCGGCTTCATCCGTTCGGCCGCCGTTCCCTTGAAAATCATGTACGACCGCGCCGGCTGCTACGACATCAAGATGGAAAACCTGCCGACCGTCTGCGACATCATGCTCGACGAGGCCCAGTTCAAGGTAATCAAGGAAAAAGTACAGCGCAAAGATATTTTCCAGCTTGAATTCGACATCCGCAACCATTTCTACCGCGGTCCGGTGAAATATCACAATGTGATCGGTATCCTGCGCGGCAGCAAGTATCCGAAGGAATACGTGCTGGCCGGCGGCCACCTCGATGCGTATGACGGTGCCCAGGGTGCTGTGGACGACGGCAACGGCGTCTCCGTGACGATGGAAGCGGCCCGCCTGCTGGCCACCTCCGGTGCGAAACCCAAACGCACGATCCTCTTCTGTGTCTGGACCGGTGAGGAATTCGGTCTGCTGGGGTCGAAGTTCTTCGTGGAAAACAAGACCGTGCCGCTCGACAAGATCTCCAACTACATCAACCGCGACGGCGGCCCGCTCTGTGCCACAAGCGTGACGGTCCCGCCGGCCATGTATGATGATTATGTGTCCATCTGCAAACCGCTCGAGAACCTCAACCCGGACTTCCCCTTCACCGTCAACAAGCGGGAAGGCCAGCCGCAGCCGCGTCCCACGCGGGCAGGCGGCAGCGACCATGCCTATTTCGCCATGAACGGCGTGCCGACCATCTCCTTCCGCGAATCCGACCCGAAGGGTTATAATTTCGAATACGGCGAAATCTGGCACACCGAAAGGGATATCTTCAACAAGCTGATTCCCGAGTATATGGAACACTCCGCCGTCGTGACGGCCGTGGTCCTCTACGGCATCGCCAACCTCGACCATCTGCTCTCCCGCAGCGGCCTGTACAAAGAATAATGTCAACCTTTAAATACCATTTACCATGTGTGAAGAAAAGAAAGAAGAATGCTGCAAGGATCCCCGCGACCTCAACGGTGACGGCAAAGTGACGCTTGATGAGAAAATCAAGTATGCAGCCGGTAAGGCCGGTGAGAAAATGAAAGAAGTCGCCGGCGAAATGAAAGAAAACGCCAAGAATCTGTACGACAAAGCCGCGCCGAAGGCCAAAGAGGTGTTCGCTGAAATGAAAGAGAACGCCGAGAACCTGATGGACAAGGCAAAAGACAAGATCGACAGCCTGAAGGACAAAAAAGATGTGCCGCAAGAACCGAAAGCTTAAGTTTCCGCTTCTCCTGCTGGCAGTCCTTGCCTCAACGACCGTTCTCGGGGCCGGCAGCGTTCCTGCCGAGTCCCTGGGAACGGTAAGTTATGATGTACACTATAAGCTCGGCGCCATCACCACCAAAGTCGCGACGGCGACCATCAGCTGGGAAAAAGAATCCTGGAACGGAGTACCGGCGTATCACTCGAAAGCCGTCGTCCAGCCGACACCGGTCTTCCGGCTGTTCATCAGTTCGGACTACCTGGCGGAAACCTATTTCTCCCGATCCGAATTAGCCCCGCTTTACTTTGTCAATCCTTTCAAATACAGCGGCAAGGAAGGTAAATACGAATACGTGTTCCGCGCTGACAAAAACGTCATTGAATCAACGACGGTCCAAGGTGATGATCCGCCAGAAAACAAGACCTTCCCGCTGGATGGCCGGACCATGGATCTGCTCTCCCTGCTGCATTTCGTCCGCTTTGTCGAAATTGAAGACGAGCCCATCGACATGCACATCCTGATGGCTGCCAAATCGTATGCGGCCCGCCTGGTTTTTCAAGGCGAAGACGATGAAAAGTTTCCGGGCCAGGATGCCGAACGCCTCCTTCTGCAGATGACCGAACGCGGTCTGATGGAAAACGGAAGCGGCAAAGAAATCCATCTCTGGCGCTCATCCGAAGATGACCACCGCCTCCTGGGGCTCGAAGTAGCCCTGAGCTCCGGCCGGATGATCTGCCGGATCCACGAGTAGGGCTGAAATCCGACCCTTTGACAATTAGAGAATCTGATTTTTTAAAATAGATGAATAAGCGCATGGAACAGAAGTTTTGCCAGAGCTGCGGAATGCCGCTCACAGATGAAATCCTTGGCACCAATGCCGACGGGAGCAAGAATGAAGACTATTGCATCTACTGCTTCAAAGATGGCAGATTCCTGCAGGACTGCACGATGGACGAGATGATTGAACACTGTGCCCAATTCGTGGACGAGGTGAACAAAGGACTGCCGAATCCCATCACGAAGGAAGAATACATCGGCCAGATGAAGATGTATTTCCCGCATCTGAAACGTTGGCGTAAAGAACTGACGATCTCGGATTCAGCGCCAGAGAATCCTGCCCTGGCCGGCGTAAAGGAACTCATCGGCAAAATGGCTGACACGCTGCCCGTTGCCTTCATTTCATCCGTGGACACGGAGGGCTATCCCTGCACCAAGGCGATGCTGTCGCCCCGTGTTCGGGAGGGCATCAAAGTATTCTATTTCACCACAAATACCTTTTCCCTGCGCGTGGCACATTACAAGGCCAATCCCAAGGCCTGCCTCTATTTCTGCGATGCCGAGGGATTCAAGGGCATCATGCTGCGCGGTACGATGGACGTGCTGACGGATGCCGCCTCGAAGGAGATGATCTGGCGTGACGGCGACGAGCAATACTATCCGGGCGGCGTCACCGATCCGAACTACTGCGTCTTGAAATTCACCGCCACCGATGGCCGCTTCTACAGCGACTTCTATCCGCGCAGTTTTGTGATCGAGTAAAAACACCTCGATCGGGAGAATTTCACTCTTTTACTCTTTTATTGCCGCCTTCTTTCTGCCCCCGACGGAACAGAAAGAGGTGTCAATCTCAAAGTCAGGCAAGAAGGCATGGTCTGCGCCAGGAGGAAAATGTCTATATTTGAAAAAGGGATCCTCCGGAAGAGGGACAAAAAGATGGAAAGATGAAGAAAGTCGGATTGTTTATAGACACCTGGTATCCCATGGTGGACGGTGTTATCAAAGTGGTGGATAACTATGCCCGCCGACTGATCAACTACTGCGATGTGGTGGTATTCTGCCCGAAGACGCACGGTTACAGCAAAGAGGAAGATGAAGCCCTTCCTTATAAAGTGGTCCGTTGCCTGTCGGTTCCCATCATCGGGAACGATTACGAAATCCCGGCACCGACGCTGGATCCCAAATTTGAAGCGCTGCTGCTGCTGAGCGGGATTGATTTCGTCCATATCCACTCCCCTTTTTCCATCGGACTGGCCGGGGCCCTGTTCGCCAAAATCCACGGGATTCCTATCGTAGGCACGCTGCATAGCCAGTACAGGCAGGATTTTGAGAATCAACCCCTGATCGGCAGATTCAAACCCGCGGTAGATATTGCCCTGGCCGGTATCATGCGCGTATTCAACCTGTGCGACGAATGCTGGGCCGTCAACGGCGGAATCCAGGACTTGTATGTGAATGAATACGGGCTTACCGTTCCCTGCAAGGTGCGTCTCAATGCTACCGACCACGAGCCGGTTGCAGATCCCGAGGCTGCCGCCAAACTGGTCGACCAGACCTATGGAATCCCCTCGGACGCGACGGTCTTTCTCTTTGTCGGCCGAATCAACTTCATCAAAAACATAGACTTCATCATCCGCGCCCTTTCGATTGCCAAAAAGGAAATGGGGCTGAAGTATTTCCGCATGCTCTTTGCAGGAAAGGGGCAGGACGAGGAAAAACTCGCCGCGCTCGTGAAGCAGGAAGGGCTGACGGAAGAAGTGGTGATGTGCGGGCTTACAGACAAACCGATGCTGGAGAAACTGTACTCCCGCGCAAAACTATTCCTGTTTCCTTCGCTCTATGATGCCAATTCGCTTGTGCAGATAGAGGCAGCCTGCCAGGGCACGCCGACCGTCTTCCTGGAAGGAGCCCGTACCGCCGCCACGGTCACCGCCGGTGTCAACGGCTACATTTCTGCCGGCGGAGAACACAACTATGCCCGCACCATCCTGGACATTCTCGCGGATGAGGAAGGATACTCCCGCGTCAGTGCCGCTGCCCGTAAGGACCTCTATCACAACTGGGACGATGTGGTACGGGACATCTATGCGGACTATTGCTCATTCAGCAAATAGGCCCATAAGCAAGGAGGGGCTTCTTCCATAGGGACGAGACCCGGCCCCAATTTTATGTTATTCGTAATAAAAATTTACGATTTTCATAAAATTGGCATTATCTTTGTCCTTGGAATCGCAAAACACAAAAAAACAACGATATGAAGAATCCCACCCAGAAGAGCATCAAGAGGCTCTCCATCGCCATCCTTGCCATCGGCGGCTTAACACTTATCTACACGTACGTGCAGATGATTTCCCTACTCTGGCTGAACAATTTTATCACGCCTATAACCTGGATTCCGGACATGAAAGGATGGCAGATCTTTATCATTGCGGCCCGTTTCCTCGGCCTTACCCTTCTATTCGTCCTGTGCTCCGTTTTCCTTTATCGCATCAACAAGGGGCTGAAAGACGGTGAGATCTTTCCCAAATCCAACATCCCGATTATCCGATGGACCGCACTGGTCGGCGCGCTTCTCGCCTTCGTCCACTCCAATTACGCCGCCGTCGTGAAAGGCGAATCGGAGTTGACGCTCGACTCCAACACCATCCTCATCCCCCTCATCATCCTCCTTTTTGCGGGCCTCTATAGAATGGCCTATCTGGCCGCAAAAGACAGCAATCTCGCCATATGATCATTGTCAACCTCGACAAAATGCTCTGGGAGCGCCACATGAAACTCTCGGAACTGTCCGAAAGGATCGGCATTTCGATGACCAACCTTTCCCTGCTCAAAACCGGGAAAGGCCGGGCCATCCGCTTCTCCACCCTCAACAAACTCTGCAAGGTACTTAGTTGCCTGCCCGGCGACATCCTGGACTACCAGCCTGATCCGGAAGGCGTTGAGATGGAGGAAGATATCTATTCTGATTAAAGGGATTCGACGGCAGTGTTTACACCCTATCCGATGAAAATCAAGTTCTTAACCGTATTATTACTCTTCCCCCTATGCGTCTGCGCACAGAATCGTGTCACTGTCAAAGGGAGAATCATCGATGATAAAGGCAATGCCATAGAATACGTCCAACTCGGCGTGCCCAAACTCCAGATCGGGGCTATCTCCACAGTGGATGGCCGGTTTGAAATAGAGGTTCCTTGCGATACCGTCGTGTTCTTCCACGTTTCCTATCAGCCAGCCGCCTATCCGGTCACGGGAGCTGCCGAAGACGTTGTCATCGTCCTTCACGAGCAGGAATTGCCGCCCGCCGTCGTCATCGGCGGGGACACAAAGGAAAAGTATTTGCTCCGGCCCGGGATGAATGTGCTGAAGAGCATCGGGACCATCAGTACGGCCCTTCGAAGTGAGCATCCTTCAGGACGGGAACTGGGATCTGTAGCCCAAGCCAAAAAGCCATTCCTCGTGAAAGACATCCAGCTCTCTGTCCGCAGTAACAATATTCCCGATTGCATCGCATCCATCAACATTTACCGCATCGAAGGCAAGAAGGAACCGTTCGTCAACGTACTGCATAATCCCATATACTTCAATGTGCCCGTATCGGACGCACCGCAGGAATTTGACATCCAGCCCGAAGATGCCCTCCTGCTGGAACCCGGCAAATACTTCATCGCCTTCCAGATAGTCGGATGCGACAAAGACGCGCTGCTTGCTTTCCTCTCAAAGCCGGAAGAGGAGAGGCACTATTGGGAAATGACCATGGACTTCAACGTCTTCCTGAAAAGCAGCTATATCAGGGAGGCAGCACTGGGTAAAATGGAATCACTTCCCGTCAACATCGGTGTTGCCGTTAAAGGGTTGGAGTATCAGTGAAGTGTGGTGGGAGCGTAGTTATCTGTTGATGTCGTGTATCCTTGATTGCTACCGAATGGGACCGTTTATAAGTAAAGCGACCCAAAGAACCCATCAAGTTTTGCCGTATCCAGAGAATAATGTTTACCTTTGAGCGTCAGAAAAATGAGTTTTAACTATGTCAAACAAATTCTTTGACAGGGACTGGTGGAAGGATTTTGTGGTCGCGATCCTTGCGACTACCGTTTCTATTGTCTTGACCTTCGGCACGGGCAAACTGGTTGAACGGAACAACCAGAAGAAAGAACGCAGGCTCACAGCTTTGATGGTCATGAGCAGCATCGAATCGTTTGCCCGGAACCTGGATGAATCGGCGAAAGACTGGGACCGTATGGACAGTGTCGCCGTCTGGCTGCTCCGGCTGCCGATAGACGAAGTTGCCAGGCTGGGCGATGACCCCTTTGAAGAAGCCGTCCAAGAGGTTTTCCAAGCGCCGATCATTCGCCACGACAATACGGCCGAAACCATCTTCAGCAGCAACTTAGACACATGGAAGAACCTGGGGAATTTTCAATTCGTGGACAACGTGGGCGCCTGTTTCTCCCAGATGAACTGGTTCGAAGAGAAAAATAACAAGGATGCTCTCGAATATGCCGGACATCTGGAACGAATCTTCAGTCATTATTCGGATTATCCCGGCTCATGCTTTACGGAGAAGTTGCTCAGGGATGAGCAAGTACGGCGACAACTACAAGTGCCTAACTCGCAAAAGGCATGGCTCGCTTATTGTTCAGACATTCTGCGGCGTATGAACCGCCAGAATATGAAACTGATCGGAATTCCCGAGGAAGAGGTGTTCGCGTTTACGGATTCCCGTGCAGACGCCGCCGTCGAGGACGATCCAGAGCCGGATTACTCCGTATTTGTGAAGCCTTACCCGGACAAGGAATCCATTGACACCAATCTGGACCATGCCCGGAGACTGGATAGCCTGCTGAATCTGCATTGACGCGTTTCTGCCCCCCAAAAAAACAACAGAAGAGGGTGACCAAAAAGCGATTTTTGGTCATCTTCTTTTTATTCAAAGTCTTTCAACTCATTAAAGAACAGGTGCTCTGGAAGGAACGGGTTGGCGATATGCTTCCTCTTGATATGAAATTGGACTTGTTCGGCTCCTCCGGGAATTTCCCGAAGCAAACCTGAGCGTCCACGCCGGAGACCTGGGCCATTTCGCCCCGGAGCTCCTGGAAGAAGTGCGTCAGGACGTCGAACCCGAGCTCGCTCTACCGAATGGCGAAAGCAAAGATCCTCGTCGATATGGACAACTGCCTGAACAGCGACCACCGGATCGGCATCCGAGCAAAGACGGCCATCGAGGAAGTCAACCGCCTGCGCGGCTGGATACAGACAGGTGACGTCATCGGAGCGCGTCGCTTTTGCGCTGATCATTTCCTTTTTGGGAAACAGTTGTGAAGTAGTGTGAAGATTGCAGAAACTGTTGAGGGACGATTTCGGATAAAAGTGTAACTTTGTGTATTCAACTATTAGTATAAATGATTCAGCCTCTGTGACACCACTGGGGATGCTTTATCCTCTCTCTAATGAGGCGATTAACGATTAAAACTTCAATAATATCCGACACGCGCGGGATTATATGATTGTTCACATGGTTACTTAAAGTATTATGTCTCGGAAAGATAGATGGCTCATTATATGGAAACGGATATAGAAACGATTCTTAAGGAATTACGTAAGTTCAACCAGGAAAGGGACTGGAACCAGTTCCATAATGGAAAGGATTTGGCTATCGGCTTGTCAGTGGAGGCTGCAGAATTATTGGAAACGTTCCTGTGGAAAGATCCCGAGGATGCTAATCTTGATAAGATCCGTGAAGAGTTGGCCGATATCCTCAACTATGCTTTCCAGATTGCCGACAAGTATAATCTTGATATCAAGGAGATTATGTTGGATAAGATTCTGCGCAATGCCAAAAAGTATCCGGTAGAAAAAGCTAAAGGCAGTGCAAAGAAATATAACGAGTTATGATTATCTATAGTTCGACCAAAATCGGATTCTCGCAAGATATCCTTGATGGGGTTCTTGTAGATAAGATTGAAGACGCTTTCTTCGCTCATTTGGGAAGGCACACATCCGACAATGAGGTCCGGTCTTGGAACAACTCATTACAGTATATGGATCGGGTTCTTGGCGATCCAGATATACCTGGAGATTGTGGCGTGTCGATCGAGTACCAGATACCTCTCACATCTAAACGAATAGACTTTATTATTTCTGGAGTTGACAGAGATGGTGGCTCCTCCATCGTTATTGTCGAACTGAAGCAGTGGCAATCTGCCAAGATGACTTCAAAAGACGGGGTCGTTGTAACCCGTTTTGAACATGGTGAAGCAGAAACCGCCCATCCTTCTTACCAGGCCTGGTCCTATGCTGCTACACTGAGAGATTATAATACGACCGTCCAAGATGATGGAATCGGACTCCATCCCTGTGCATTCCTGCATAACTATCCGGATAATAATGTGCTAAACAACCCGTTTTACGCATATTATCTAAACCTGGCTCCAGCATTTTTCAAGAAAGACGCTCAAAAATTACGGGAGTTTATCAAGAAATACATAACGAAAGGAGATGATCGGGATCTTCTGTATAAGATTGAGAATGGTCGTATTCGCCCCTCTAAGCAACTAGCTGATACGCTTTCATCTATGCTGAAAGGGAATCCTGAGTTCATTCTCCTGGACGATCAAAAAGTAGCCTTTGAGACAGCGCTTGAATTAAGCCAGCGTGCCGATGGAGTTAAAAAGCAAATCCTGGTAATTGAAGGAGGTCCAGGGACGGGTAAGAGTGTTCTAGCGGTTAATCTGCTGGTCGAACTCACTAAACGTGGTCTGGTTACACAATATGTATCCAAGAATTCTGCACCTCGCCAGGTTTACACTGTCAAACTGACGGGGAGCATGCGGAAAAGTAATATTGACAATCTTTTTGTAGGTTCCGGAAAATACGTTGATGCGAAGAGCAACACATTTGATGCTCTGATCGTTGATGAGGCACACCGCCTTTCGATGAAAAGCGGCATGTACCAAAATTTGGGCGAAAACCAGATTAAGGAAATCATTAACGCTTCCAAGTTGGCAATCTTCCTGGTGGACAATAACCAACGTGTAACCATGCAGGACGTTGGTAGCACGATGGAAATAGCTAAATACGCGTCCTCCTATAAGCATGCCCTTACGCACATAAAACTGGAATCTCAGTTCCGCTGCAATGGTTCTGATGGATATCTGAACTGGTTGGACAACCTGCTGCAACTCCGAGAGACAGCCAATATCCACCTTTCATCTGAAGATTTTGACTTCCAGATATTTGATAGTCCAAATACGTTGCGTAGCGCTATCATAGCCAAGAATGGAAACAATAAAGCTCGTTTAGTAGCGGGTTATTGCTGGGACTGGGTAAGCAAGAACAATAGTCATCGCGATGACATTGTAATTCCTGAGCATCATTTCAGCATGAAATGGAACTTGAATTCCTATGGCCAACGCTGGATTATAGAACCTGATTCCGTGAATGAAATCGGTTGCATTCATACGTGTCAAGGACTTGAATTGGACTATGTTGGTGTTATTGTGGGCAATGACTTAATGTATAAGGATGGCAGGGTCGTCACTTGTTTCCGAGAGCATCCCGGCAGGGATAAGGCCATGCAAGGATTAAGACAACTATACAAGAAAGACCCCGTCTCAGCAAACAAGAAAGCTGATGAACTGATAAAGAACACATATCGTGTATTATTATCTCGTGGAATGAAAGGGTGCTATGTCTACTTTTGCGATCCTTCCATGGCAGCGTATGCTCGTTCATTGCTGGCAGATAAAACCGCCAAACCCGTGACCAAGCCTGCTCTCCAATCCCAAATCAGGATTGAATCTCAAGTAAGTCATGAAGTGAAATACGTGGATTACCTTCCTCTTTATACACTTCGAGCAGCTTGTGGCTATTTTGGTGAAGGCGAAGAAGTTGAAGAGCTCGGCTGGATTTCCGTAGATGGTATGGGAAAACTAAACCGAAATATGTTTGTCGTGAAAGCTTCTGGCAATTCCATGGAACCCAAGATTCACGATGGAGACTATTGCGTTTTCAGAGCTAATCCCGCAGGAAGCCGAGAAGGGAAAATTGTCCTGGTCCAAAACCATGTCGTATATGATCCCGAGTATGGAGGAAGCTACTCTATTAAACAATACGCCAGCGAGAAGCACTTCAATTCCGATGGCACATGGCATCATTCCGAGATCCAGCTTAAGCCGCTTAATCCAAACTATAATCCCATCGTGTTGAATGAGGCTGATTCTGATTCTTTTCGTATAATCGGAGAGTTTTTGGGCATAGTAAATGATTAGCAAGGGTGAATCTGGCGAACACGAGGCAGGATTATACTATTGAAAGTCCACAGATCTTCTGCAAGATTATCATCAGCGTATTGTATTACATTTTTACAAGCTAAAACGCAAGCTATAAAACAAGAGGCCTTTAGGCAGTCTATCGGAACAACGAGTACACCATCCTCGGACCGAAAGTGCGCTTTTCCAAGTCCGGAAATACTGGGAGAGGCCTCGTCCTCGGGCTAATTCGCTGGCATCAAAAGCCCGATTCGCCAAACAGGCGCAAAGATATCCACCGTATTGTATTGATAATCAGCGATGGATTTCTCGTAATTGTGCGCCATAAGCCGATTTCGGGGTTTGGCGCACGGAAACCCTCGTCTGACGCGCATAGACAGGCTGTTATCTTGCACCTGTTTGGCGAGAAGGATTGCTCGGCATATTCGTCTGTCCAAGTCTTTTGCCCAATCCTTCTTTCTGCTCCGACAGGGGCAGAAAGAATCTTACAATGTGCTCATAATCAGCATGTTTTAACATCTTCATTTTCGACCTTGCCAGAAGGCGGCGAAACGAGTGCCACACAACAACACGCGAAATCTCTGACGCGACAGGATTCTGGGGCATGTAGCAGTCCTGTCGCGGCAAAAGACAAGACACATAAATAAAGAGCTAACTGCTGAAAATCAGCCAGTTGGCTCTTTTTAAGGTGCCCCGGGCGGGAATCGAAGAACTGAACGGGTCTGAAATGGATTGAACGGATTTGACATTGGCGACAGCTTATTATAGGTTGATTATCAATAAATTATATGTGATTTCAAGCCTGTTTCGATTCTAGTACGGGACCACGAAAAATCATTATTTTTCAGCTAAGTCGCCAAAATGTCGCCAAAAATTTATTACCTTTGTGGCGATCTAAATGGTTGATTTATGGCGACTATTGAATATTCTCTGTCCAGTAAGAAGGACAAAACAACGGGAAAACAGGAGATTTTGGTCAGATTTTTCCATGGAAGGTTCAATCAGAGGGGAAAAACGAACC
>JAEEGG010001417.1_pt1 | contig 65508 bp, 53 predicted proteins | sample 9134161 | NCBI WGS metagenome assembly JAEEGG01 (sample SAMN16246543, study PRJNA631951) | gut metagenome | biome: gut microbiome; feature: rumen; material: CR-attached | host: Bos | place: Iran: Karaj | collected 2018-10
GGCAGATGCTGATGGTGCGTTGCTGTCCGTCGATGATCTCGAAGGTGTCGTCGTCGCGCACAGCCCAATACATCACATTGAGCGGGAAGCCTTGGGTGAGCGTGTCGATGACGGCATCGCGCTGTTTCTCCTTGTAGACGAACTCGCGCTGGTAGGGCGGGCGCACGTCGAGGCGGCCGCCATAGGCACGCACGCCGTTTTCATTGTTGTCCACGTAGCCTTTGGTCAGCTCGCGGACGGTGATTTTGTGTAGTTCTATGTTCATTTTCTCTTTGTTTGTCGCAGGGGCTTACGTCGCCTGCTTATAAGCTGTCGTCCCTACGGGACTTGGTGGAGGCAGCAGCCATGTCATCCCCACGCAGGTTCGCGCGTTGGCTTGGGATCTATGGCTGCGTCCTTTCTTCGTTGTCGTTTTATGCGCAGGGGATGAATCCGCCTGCTTAACCTCCTGCGTCCCTACGGGACTTGGTTTTCTGCCGCCATCGAGACAGTCGGTTCTATCGAAGCGTAGTTTATTGGCTTTTGCTTGCGACGGATGAGGATACGCGAAAACTTCTCTTTTCCATTCAATATAGGCTTTGCCAAGTCGTATTCACTATCACATCCATGGTTTAAAATACCAACAATTTCAAATTGGTCAGGATTGTATTTATCAAGAAAGGTCACCGGGACACCCATTAACCCATAATAATCAAATGGGATATTCGCTGTTGGGCAACACTCAATTGCATCAAAACTATCGTATTTAGGGAACTCTTCAGCATTGTACTTTTTGAACATTATCAAATCTTCGTGCCGCTTTGGAATTTCTAAATTCGTAAACCATGTTACTCCAGAAACACGAATCATCCCTTCTCTATGGTCACCCGCTGTTGCAACATCTTCATATTTACTGAAAAAATGGCCTGCTCCACCTTTGAAACCATAACCCAACCACAACTTGTTTTCTTTTATGAGCGGGAATATTTCTTTATAATGTATTGCATTCTGATGTCCAACAATCACAAACTTCTTCTCATACTTCATCAATTGCGCCACATACTCCCGAAACAATGAGAAAGGCGGATTGGTCACCACAATATCGGCTTCTTTGAGCAACTCGATGCACTCAGCAGAACGGAAATCACCATCACCTTTGAAATAATGAATACCGATTTCCTCGGGGTCGGGCACACGGTTGCCATTGCGGTCACCAAAATACTCCAACCAAATGGCTTGTTCGGCATCGTTTTGACTGAACAAGTCGCGGTTTTGGTTCTTGTAGCAAGTGGTAATTAGCTTCTTCAAACCCAATTGCTCGAAATTGTAGCTGAAATAATGGAAAAAGTTGCTCACACGCGGATCGTCGCAATTACAAAGCACTGTCTTGCCCTTAAAATGCTCTTTATAATGCCTCAACTCGTTCTCAATATCAACAAGTTGAGTATAAAACTCATCCTTTTTTGCGTTCTTTGCTTGATTCAGGTTTTTATTGGCCATGCGGATAATAGTTTAGCACTTCTATTTTCCGCAAACACAATAAGATAAGGTGCAAGACTTACACTTATTGCGTTTAGCTTAGAGGCGGCCTCGCATGGAAACCTCTACCAACAAATAAGATGCTTACACCTATTCGATGCAAGCATTGCTTTATTCGTTGGTCAGGTTTTCCAATCAGATGACTACCTGTTATTATTTCTGATTGTTTATTTCCAAATAGTTTGCGAGGCTCTTGGCTAAACGCGAAATAATAGCTAATGCTTTGGTTTATACTATGTTATTTATTCTCTATTTTTATCTCTACGATACGTTTGTTTTTATTTGGCGCAAAGATAGCGTATTTTTCTGATAATTGCATTACAAATTCAGAAAACCCATCTCTCACAATAATATTTCTTCCATAAAAGAAGAATCTCAACTTTTTCAATGAAATTTCTTCTATAAAAGAAATATTTCATGTTTTTGCTATAAATTTCTTCCATAAAAGAAATATCCGAGGCATTACCCACCTCCATTTAAGGAAGTTCCTGACGGAAGGATTGAAATAAACACTATCTTTGCAGCAAACAATTGCAATATGAAAAACGCCTTATTCATTCTCATTACCTCCTTCGCATTGCTCTTTTCCGCCTGCTCAACCGAAAAGAAATTGGCTTTCAACGAAAAATCAGCCTTGGAATTCCTTTACCAATACATGCCCCTTGGCGACAGCGTGGATTATTCCGAAGACTATTACCGCGAATGCGTCAACTATGCCTTTCTCGCAAAACAGGAAATGCCATGGGGCGACAGCATCCCCGAGCGCGAGTTCAAGCATTTCGTAGTGCCCGTCCGCGTCAACAACGAAAATCTCGACCGCTTTCGTGCCACCTATTATGAGGAGCTGAAAGACCGCGTGAAAGACATGTCGCTTTACGATGCCGTCCTCGAAGTGAACCATTGGTGCCACGAGCATGTCAACTACAAAGGCAGCGACAGCCGCACCAGCGCCCCAATGGCCACCATCAAGACCTCGTGGGGACGCTGCGGCGAGGAGTCGATGCTGCTAGTCACGGCCTTGCGCACTGTGGGCATCCCGGCAAGACAAGTCTACACCCCGCGTTGGGCGCACTGCGACGACAACCACGCTTGGGTGGAGGCCTGGGTGGATGGTCAGTGGCACTTCCTCGGCGCCTGTGAGCCCGAGCCTGTCCTCGACTTGGGTTGGTTCAATGAGCCCGCTTCGCGCACTTTGTTATTGCATACCCGCGTTTTCGGCGACTACGACGGCCCGGAGGAGGTCATCAGCCGCAGCGCCAACTACACGGAAATCAACGTGGTGGACAACTACGGCAAGACTGCCAAGACCACTTTCACTGTCGTAGACGAGAATGGTCAGCCGCTAGCCAACCTGCCCGTAGAATTCAAGATCTACAACTATGCCGAGTTCTGCACCGTCGTCACGAAGACCACCGATGGGAACGGCCAGACCTGGCTCACCTCGGGTTTGGGTTACATGATGGCATACGCCGCCAAGGATGGCAAGTTCGGCTTCCAAGTGTTCAAGTCGGGCGAACAAGAGAATGTCACCATCACCCTCAACCACGAGGTAGGCACAGAAGAAGTGTTCGAATTCGACATGGTGCCGCCCGCACCGACCAGTGTCTTGCCCGATGTCACACCAGAGATGCGTGCCGAGAACGACCACCGTGTTACTTTTGAGGACTCGCTGCGCAACGCCTACATCGCCGGCTGCAAGAAAGCGCAGCAAGAAGTCATCATGAACACAGGCAACAAGGGGTTGGGACTCGTCTACGAAAAGACTTGGGGCAACTGGCAGACCATCGCCGACTTCGTGAAATACGCCCAAGGCAAGGGCCAAGAGGTGAAAGCCGTCAACCTGCTGCAAAACATCTCCGACAAGGACTTGCGCGATGTCAGCCTTGAAGTACTCAAAGACCATCTCGACAACACGCCTGGTCTCGAACAGTCCATCATCTCCATGCCGCCTGAGCATTACGCTCAATACATCCTCAATCCACGCGTGAGCAACGAGATGCTGGTGCCTTACCGCAAGACGCTGTCCGAGTTCTTCCCTGAAGCGGAGAGACGGCAATACCATGACAATCCCGCATTGTTGGTCGATTGGGTAAAAAAGAACATACAAGCCAACGACAATTTGGCTTTACAGCGCATCCCCATCTCGCCTTTGGGTGTGCTGAAGGCACGTAAGGCCGACCGCCACTCGCGCGACATCTTCTTCGTCAGCATGGCACGCAGTTTGGGTATCGCGGCCCAAATCAACCCAGTGAACGGCAACGTGCAGTACTTCGATAAAGACTGGACCAATGTGGACTTCGAAACCACCGAGCCCGCCAGTGCCTCCGTGGGGTATCTGGACATCCAGTACTACCCTATCGCCTCCGTGGCCGACCCTAAATACTACACGCATTTCAGCATCAAGAAGTTCGATGGCCAAGGTTTCCGCCTCTTGGCCTACGACGCCAAAGACCCTGGCATCGACGACGGCATGATGCTCTCCTCTTTTGAGCATCCCACACCTTTGGACGAGGGCTATTACATCCTCACAGCAGGCACTCGTTTGGACGATGGCACTGCGCTGACCCACAGCGAGTTCTTCACCATCAAACCAGGCGAGACCACACTAGTCAACCTAGTATTGCGCCAACCTAACAACGAACTTCATGTCGTTGGCAGTTTCTATGCCGACAGCAAATTCACCGACCCAGAGACAGGCGAAGTGGGCAACGCCAAGCAACTCATCCAAGACGAGTATTTCATCCTCGGCCTCTTGGACCAAGGCAGCGAACCCACCACCCATGCCATGCAGGACATCGCTGCCTTCCGCAAGGACTTTGAGGGTAGCACCCTGCCGATGATCTTCATCTTCAGCAGCAAAGAAGAATACGACAAGTTCAAGCTAAAGAACTTCAGCGAGTTGCCCGAAGGCATCGTCTACGGCCTCGACAACGGTGACATCCGCGACGACATGGTCCAATGCTTGCATTTGAGCAACGACAGCCGTCCCATCTTCATCATCGCCAACGCCAGCAGCGAGGTGGTGTTTGTGAAGCAGGGCTACACCATCGGTTTGGGCGAACAGTTGCTGAAGGTGATGGCGAAATTGTAGAGTTAAGATTCCTGCAAGGCGTTGATTTGCTTGTTGATGGCTTTCAGTTCTTCGGCATCGGTTAGGGTGGGTTTCTTTTGCTGACAGGCTGAAATTGGGAGTATTAAAGCGTTGGGGGGATTATATCATCATTATTATCCAGCAAAAATGGGATTACCCCAATGTAGGTGATACCTTCCTCGTCAACCCAAGACTTGGTCGACCCATCGAGGATTACGATTTTTCTGAAGAAATCACCCGAGTTTCTCAACGAGAATGTTTCCTGGTTGCGTTTTTCTTCGCTATCCACATTTAAGGCCGACTGGACATACAGCTTTTCTTTTCCAGTATTCACAATAAAATCAATCTCATATTGAGATTTTTGTCTTTTGCCATCCACAACTTTGGTCAACTCCACCACACCGACATCGACACTATAACCTCTGCGGATGAGTTCCATAAAAATCAGATTTTCCATCAAATGCGAGCGTTCCTGTTGTCTGAAATTGAGGCGGGCATTGCGCAATCCCAAATCCATAGAATAGTATTTCTGGGTGTTCTCGAAATACTTCTTTCCTTTTACATCGTATCGCTTGGCCCCCACAAAAAGATAGGCATCCTCCAAATAATCAATATAGTTTTTTATGGTATGGTCGGAAGTGCTACGATGCATCAGGGAACCGGTGGCATTGGCAAGATTGTGTGGATTGGTGAGCGAACCTATCGACGACGACAACGAATCCACCAAGGCGGACAGCACTTCGTCGTCTCTTATCTTGTAACGCTCCACTATGTCCTTTATATACACATTTTTGAACAAGCCTTTGAGATATTTGCGTTTTTCTGCCTCTTCGGGTTCAAGGACAGCCAAGGGCATACCACCATGTATGAGGTATTCCTCAAAAGCCTCTGTTTTTTCCAACCCTGAAACGGGGTAATACTCCTTAAACGACAAAGGATAAACCTTAATTTCCGAACCCCGGTCGCGAAAGTTGGTGACGATGTCTTTAGACAGCATCTTCGAATTGGAGCCTGTCACATAAACATCAAGGTTCTTTCGTGATGCGAGGTCGTTCAGAATGTCATAAAAAGTGGTGTAGAGCAAGTCGCGGTCTTCCTCGGGGACAAGGTTTTCGTCAATTTCAGCATTCTTGATTTTGAAAGACAGCTGTATCTCGTCAATAAAGACATAGTATTGCTTATCAAGATCCCTTGTTTTGTTGACGACATATTCGAAAAGCAGGTTTGGGTTTCTGTATTTGACGTTTGATTTCTTGTCCAAAGCTATTTCCACGAAACAATCTTCTGTCACACCTTCTTCAAGGAGATGTTTTTTATAAAGTGTTGATAAAAGGAACGACTTTCCGCAACGTCGGATTCCAGTAATAATCTTCACCTTGCCATTCCATCTTTTGGCTATCAATTCGCCTATAAACTGTTTTCTTTCAATAATTCGTACCATAATTCTTTTTTTTCTACTGCAAAAATAGGTGTCAATGACAACTATTTTTGCAGTGCAAAGATACAAAAAAGGCATTAAACGGGTACGAAATTAAATTACAGGAAAAACTTTTGAGAAATTGCCAAGCGCAACATGTTTCACTCCTCCCCCGCCACACAACAGACATACTCCCTTTCAATGTCTTTCAGGAAGGCCCTCGTATTTTTCATTTCTTCCCTCAACCGGCCTAATTCTTCTTGTAAAGCGCTGATTTGCTTGTTGACGGCTTTCAGTTCTTCGGTATCCGTCACCGACAACTTCTTTTCCTGCAATGCTTTGATGGTCAGCTTGGTATCGGCGAGTTTTTTCTTGGTGGATTCTATTTGTTCAGTGTAGGGCATATCAGTGTCTTCTTTTATTCACTGTAATCAGAATATCCTATCCCTTTCCTTGACAACTCCTCAGGATATGGTTTAATCTCACCTAATAGATGCGCTGCGAAGGTGTCGGAAAGCGCTTTTGCTATTTGAATTCTTCGCATATCCCAACAAGTAGCCTTCCATGCTATGCGCAACATCAAGGCATTTGTCTTTTCGGGATGTTCAAGATGTCGGACAAACAATTTAGGATTTGCACTATCATGATACCTTTGGCAATCAGATATATATCCAAATTCTTTCTCTAGCCGACTCGACAAGTCCTTATACAAGGAATCAAAAGTTTCAACATCATGAATGGTAAGGTTTTCGCCATTATAAGTTTCATCGCCTTTTTTCCCTCCGTAGGTAAAATGGAATTGCGTCGGATACTCTGGCTCATTCGCACCACTAGCAGCCAACAAGGTAATGATCCAACTGCCTTCAACAGACGCAAAATGATTCATATCTTCCAAATACTCCTTTAAAAACGGAGGTTGGTCTGTCTTGTTTATTAAATAGAATGATTTGTATGGCCTTATTTCTCCAACATCCCTGCTCATATAGTTAAAACCTCCAATCTTTGCGAGATAATAGGAAAAATACCCCATAATTGGATCTACTAGAGAAGAAGGTGAGACTATAGTGACCGTTGAACCTCTGTCAATGCAAACCCCGTAAGGACGGTTGACCTGATAGTGTTCAATCACAAGCCTATCTTCCGGGTGCTGGTCTGCTGGCCGCGTAGCAGCCAAATTGACAAGCCGGAAATCATCTGCATTGGCCAATGCGTCGAAAATGTCATTTTCACTCATTTTTAATCGAGACTGCACATCGGCAATAGAAACAAACGCTGGCACGATTTGAAATCCAGTAGGCCTGTCAAGTTTGCGTTCAAATGCCAAATGCATTTTTTCCACATTCTTTTTGGTTTCCGCTGTTTTTCTTCTTTCTTCCATCACTTCGATGAAACCCGAACTGATTAAACCAGCAGGGACAGCGAATATGGCAATGCCAAGCACTCCCACGATTATTGCGATTAAGTTTCCCCAAAATGTGACCATCGGGAAATCTGCTATTTTCCCAGGGTCGCCGAGGTATTTGGCGAATGCCCAGACCATGGTTTTCCAACCATTCTCGCACAATTCCGGTTGCGCGGCATGTTCGGCAAAATACAACAAGAATGACAGGATAACCGTCAAGATAGACAAGAAAGCCAAACTAACCGTAAGTTCCTGCTTTTTTGACGAAATCGCATCGCCCAAAATGCGGAACGACTTCATATAGCGGAAAATGCGCAATAAGCGGAAAACCCTCAGGATCTTCAGCGCGGCATAAGGCATTGGCATGAAGAAGTGTAAATAAAAAGGATATGTTGACAGTATATCTATTAACCCATAAAATGTGAAACAATACCGCAACCTTCCCTTAAAACCTTTGAATCTCGAATCTTGAAGGTCGGCAGTCCAAATTCTTAAAGTGACTTCTATGGTAAAGAAAATGGTGGTAAACCAATCGACAAATTTCAGGATGCGCCCATATTTTTCAACGATGTTTTCGTAAGTCGACAGGAACACTTCAACGGTGCTGACAACAATCAGGCCGATGATAACATAATCGACAATGTTTTGCCATTGGCGTGTGCGAAGGTTGTCGTCAAATACCTGCGCCAGTTCTTTTTTAATTTGTTGAAAATTCATAGCGGTCATACAATCAGATTTTGGGTTGCCAGGGTATGTATCACGGCTTTCAAAGCCTGTACTACGATTTCAGTTGACATAGAAGGTTGCTTGTTTTTTTCCACGACTTGGCAAGGCAGATAAGGGACATGGATGAATCCAGCCTGCATGTTGGGATATTTGCTATACACCAAATGCATGGCTGTATAGAAAACGCTGTTGCACACATATAGCCCAGCGCTGTTGGAAATGGTCGCAGGAATTCCTTGCTCTTGAATGGCCTCCACCAACCGCTTCACCGGCAAGTTGCTGAAGTAGGCATTGGGGGCATCTGCTCGCAATTGACACTCCTGAGGCCGATAGCCATCATTATCCGGCTTTTTGATGTCGGCCATGTTGATGGCAACACGCTCCACTTCGATTGCACAACGTCCTCCAGCTTGACCGATGCTCAGCACCACATCGGGACGATAATCGTCAATGGTCTGCTCCAGTATCATCACCGCTTTTTGAAACGAGACTGGCAGACATACTTTCAAAACCTCCACATCTTCCATAAGTTCAGGAAACGCTTTAACCGTTTCCCAAGAGGGATTCACTTTGTCTTGTCCAAAAGGCTCAAAACCAGTAAGCAAGACCTTCATCATCAGTTGTTTTTACCATAAAACTCCTAATTGCCGGACTTTCGATTTTGTTTGGATTGTTCACAAAAGAGGGCGGGCATTACACCCGCCCTCCTCACAGAAAAAATGGGTTATTTTCCAGCAGCGCTCAAGGTGATGCCGTTGTCGGCGAGGGCCGAGTCGTCCTTTGTGGCGACCTGCACCTTAATGCCGAACACCTCCTTGATCTTGTCCTCGAAGTTGCCGACCTTCATATTGCCGACCACTTTCACCTCACCGCCTTTGGCGCCTTCGGCACGAATGGATGCCAAAGTAGCGTTGTCGTCAGCGAAGCCGGGACCTTTGTAAACTCTCAATGTTGCACCGAAAGCCTCTTTGAACTGGGCTTTCAACGTCTTGACCTTCATGCGGCCATCAATATTGAAATCTGCCATAATAAATAAAGTGTTTAATGTTTGCCTACTCTTTACAGGATTTTCGGCTTTACTCCTATTTTCTATTTTAATTGCTTTTCCGTCTGTCCATTTTTATTTTTCGTTAAGAAAATCAATGAGTTTCGCTCCAAATTGACGGGTATTCCAATTAGGATCGTACTCGAAACCTTCTTTCTCCGCTATTTCGCGTAATGCGCCTTTTACATTGTCATAAACACGATAAACTTCGATTGAACCACTTTCAAGAACACCCAACATGTATTCTCCGCTAATCGCTGATTTTTTGTAAGCCATATTTTTAATTTTTAAAAAGTTAATAATAAAGTTAGTTTATTCAAGTACAATAATTTCCGTCCTGCGGTTCAGCTCACGGTTATTAGGATCGATAGGCTCGGTGCTGCCCTTGCCTTCATATTCCAAACGGTCGGCGGCAATGCCTTTTGAAATCAAGAAATCAACAACGGCCTTAGCCCTGTTTTCCGATAGTTTTTGGTTGAAGGAAGCATCGCCCTCATCGGAGGTATGACCCTCTATCTTCAAACGGAGTTGAGGTTGCTTATTGAGAATCTTGACAAGGTCGTGAAGCACAAACTTAGCATCGTCGTTGAGGTCAGCTTTGCCAGCCTCAAACTTGGCCGCATTGAAGTTCTTTTCAATTTCTTCGATTTGCTCCAAATACACTGTCACTGTATCATGCACCACGACCGTTTCGGTTACCACTTTCTCCACCACTTCTGGCTTCTTGTTGCAGCTGCGCATTAACAAGATGGCGAGAACGATGATAACGGTTGCAGCAATCAATAACCAAAGCCACCATTTTGATTTCTTTGCAACGGGGACAGGAGGAACATAGCCGTTCAGGTATTCCAGCACAAAGCCTCCTTTCTCGAAAGACTTGCCTGGCTTGAATTCCGCCACCTCAATGTCATATTGCTTGGCCCAATTCACAAAAGCCTCGTAGTCCTCTTTTGTCCAGCCCATGCGGAATGCCACTTTTGTTCCATCCTGCAGTTTCAAGACCTCTTCAGGTTTGCTCAGAAAATTCTCTTCGTAAACACTTGCATCACCATATTTTGACAAGAGGAGGTCCTTTTCTTTGTCGCTCACGAACATCATGCTATCCTTGCCCTTGATTTTCCATTTGTTCAGTCGGTCGGGGAAAGCTTTCCTCAGGTCTTCCAATGTTGCGTGCGGATACATTACCAAATAGGCGTTGACGATGCCCAATGCAGTACGGTTTTGAGCTTTACCGTAAACTCTTATTTTGCTTGCCATAAGAATCAGTTTTGTTGATTATTTGAACATTCTTTTCAGTCTGTTCTTCAAGCTGCCTTTTGCCTTCCGGGCTGCTGCCATACGAGCTGCTGCAGCTTTGCCTTCCTTGGTGCGTTGGTCAAGATGACCGTCGGCACGACGCGCCGCTTTCGTGGTTGATTTTTTGACGGTTGCCTTTTTAGCGGCAGCTTTCTTTTGGGCAGCACGCGCTTTTTTCAGGTTCGCAACCATTTCCTTGTATTCCTTGGTACGTTTATCAACTTTACCTTCTTTTGTCTTCTGTAGTGCCATGTTCGTAAGTTTTTATTATTCAACAATCAAATCCTCTTCTTCCTCGATGTACACGTCAAGCATTGCTTCTGCTATATCTTCGTCAATGCCAAGAATATCGGCAAACGAGAAGAAATTCTCGATTTCGTCAGCTCCCAGATAAGCATCGGCACTCATCATTTGCAAGCAAAGCATCAGAACGCCTTCTGCTTCTTCGGCAGCCACATTTTTCGCTTCTTTTTCAAGCATATCGGACAACTCGTCTTCCGACATGTTTTCAGTTTTGGAGATAGCCTCATCCAGGTCTTTGTCCAAAGTCTTTATTTCAAGCGCTTCGGCCATTTCTTCGACCAATTGTTTTTCAAATTCATCATATTCGCCATCAGCCCAAACTGCAGCGGCCAAGAATGATGACAGCACTGTTGATTTTGTCTTCATAGTTATTTATTTAGATTGATTTATTAGATTTGAATCATTTATCATACTCACCTCTAGCGGCTTGTCCAATGGTTATTCCGTTAGGAACACAAATCTTGCCTGCTTTGTCCTTTATTTGGACAGTAACACCAAAATTGGTGCTGAACATTTTTTCCGCATCACCCACTTTGGTGCTACCCTTGATTTTCAGCCCATCGGCTTTGGCCTTTACCTCTTTCGTGGTTTTCTTATTCAAAGCAGCCAAGGTCAGATCGCCATCAGCGATAACGGAACCTTTATAAAAGACCAATTGCAGATCAAAAGCATCCAAAAACTCTTTGGAGAGCGTCTTAAGCTTCTTCTGCGGAGCCACAGTAAACTCCGCCTTGTTGAATTTGTCTTTCAAATTGTTGATAAGTCCCATAGTTCTAATTATTTAAATGAAACAATAATTCTATTTTCTTTTTGCTCTTTCCCTTTCGCGAGCCAAAGTCTCTTTGCAGCGCTCTATTTCGCGTTTCAGACTTTCAATCCTGCGGTCGTGCGAGGCAGCATGATCGATTTTACTCTTTCTGTAAGAAGCCTTGCTCGAAGGTGACGAGGCACTTTTGATTAAACCTGCATACCTCTCGTTGTCTTTTTTCTTGGCTTCTTTCTCTTTGGCTAGGTCGGATCGCAAATCCACCAATTTCTTTTTGTAGTATTCGACACTCATATTCGTATTGTTTTAGTTGTTCTTGTGTTATTTTCCCACCTGCAAAGTAACACACTTCCGCACAATCTTTTCAGGTTCATTTTGGTTCATATTGAGTCGTTTCTTGCCAGCACAAAAAAAAGCGTGATACTTTTGCATCCGCTTATCGAGGTGTTTGGCATACCTAAAGAAACCGAATGTTGAAAAGCACACGCCATGCGTGCAACTTTCAGCATTATTCTGGTTCCTTTATCTCAAATCGCCAAACTTTCGATAAGACAGAATATTGCTAATCGTCTGATTATATGAATTATATTGCTTCTTATTGCGCCTTGCGGCGGGTTATTTCATAGGCTTTTCTTTTAGTTTTACGCTCCAAAATTAGGGAATTTTGGAGAAAAGCAAAAGAAAAATGAGGATTTTGCGGCAAAGGAAGGATTTATTCGTCCAGAAAATCACATTTTTTGCAAGTCTTTTTTAGAAAACGTGTGTTTTTGCGCGTTGATTTGCCTGTTGATGGTTTTTAATTCTTCGGCATCTGTCACTGAAGCCTTCTTATCCAACCTATGCAAGAAATACATTTTTTTCCTAAATATAGGTTGTTTTAGAAAAACATTTTATTTTTGCCGCCAGAAAGTGTTTATCATGATTTACACTTTTATGAAAGAAATGTTTATTTTGATTACCACTTTTGCAAAAAGAATGTTTACTTATGTGAACACACATACTTAAAAGCAAAATGATATGGAAAGTCTGTTTAAGCGCCATGATGCCTATCTTTCAACAGTCCCTATTTAGGCTTGCATAAAGACGGATATCGCTTTTCAGCTTCCCGATTTCTTCCTGCAAGGCGTTGATTTGCTTGTTGACGGCTTTCAGTTCTTCGGCATCGGTGACGGTGGCCTTCTTTTCCTGCAATTCCTTGAGGGCTTGCTTGGTTTCGGCGAGTTTTTGCTTAGCTTCTTGGATTTGTTCGTCGTATGTCATTTTTATCTAACATTATCCACGTTGTTACCTTTTCATCAACCATTGATAGACGGCAGAGGCATGCAACCGTTTCTCTGAAATCCAGAAATAACGGTAGTTGTGGGATGTATAATGGTTGACGAAACCAACATTTCAAAAATATGAATTGAAGAGAGAACACAAGTATATTTATATCTTTTCTGCTTGCTAGTGTTTTAACGTTCTCCCAATTCTTCCAATAATTCTAAAGCTTCAATGTGTCCTTGGTTAGCGGCCTCGGTGAGCCAATACACTGCTTGTTTGTAGTCTTGCTTTACACCATCTCCCTTAAAGTAACATCCGCTCAAACGAAATTGGGCATCAGCATCCCCTTGGTCGGCGGCTTTTGTATACCATGAAACCGCTTGTTTGTTGTCTTGCTTCACACCTCTTCCTATATGATAACACATACCCACAACTAATTGGGCGTGAGCATATCCTTGGTTAGCAGCCTCGGTGAACCAGTACACTGCTTGTTTGTAGTCTTGCTTCACGCCATCTCCATTATTGTAACATAAACCCAAAGTATATTGGGCATCTGCATTCCCTTGGTCGGCGGCTTTTGTATACCATGAAACCGCTTGTTTGTAGTCTTGCTTCACGCCATCTCCATAATAGTAACAAGCACCTAAAAAACACTGGGCTTCCGCGAAACCTTGGCCAGCAGCCTTGGCAGCCCAGACAATCGCTTGTTCCCCGTCTTGCTTCACACCATTTCCGGCCTGATAACATATAGCCAAACTATATTGGGCATTAGCATTGCCTTGGTTTGCGGCTTTTGTAAACCACGAAACCGCTTGCTTGGCATCTAACTTCGTACCATCACCATATAAAAGACATAAACCCAACATAAATTGGGCATCATCGTCATCTTGTTCGGCAGCCTTAGAGTACCAAGAAACAGCTTGTTCATAGTCTTGTGGCACGCCATTACCATTATAATAACATCCGCCCAAAAAACATTGGGCGTCAGCATCTCCTTGGTTGGCGGCCTTAGTAACCCAAGCAACGGATTGCTCGTAGTCTTGCGTCACACCTTCACCTTTTTTATAGCACCAGCCCAATTGGAGTTGGGCAAAAGCATCCTCTTGGTTTGCAGCCTTAGTGTACCAAAAGACCGCTTGCTCGTAGTCTTTCGTCACACCTCTCCCCCAATAATAACATCCACCCAACAAACATTGGGCATCAGCATTACCCTGGTTGGCAGCTTTGGTTAGCCAATTAACAGCTTGCTCATAGTCTTGTTCCACACCTTCTCCATAATAGTAACATGAGCCCAGATTAAATTGAGCTTTAGCATCACCTTGGCGGGCGGCTTCGCGATAATCATCGGCCTGTTGTGCAAATAAACACAAATTTACCAGCAATAGAATTGCCAAACTAAATACCTTTTTCATATTGAATGTCTTTTTTATGTGATTAATATTTGTCATCTCTCTTAATAAAACATTAAGCTTATTCAAGCGAATATTGTTCCATCGAATATCGTGTCACTGGAACGGTTGCAATAACTTCTAACCAAAGATAAATCGTTGCCAAGGACCGTTCATTCTCAAAACCAAGATAGATGGTTTTCAAACCTTTACATGGGATTCGCCCATTGCAGGATTGCGTACCAATACTTGAAAGATCAAGGTTATATTTCAATTTGGTTATATCCTCTTTGTTTTGGAAACGCCGAGCCATATCGCCATTTGTAAACACATAAAGACTACAATAGGCATCTTTCTCCCTCACAGGTTTGTGACGATTCAACAACTCTCGCAATATGCTCGTCTTATTACTCGTAGATTCATAAACGGGTAATCCGAGAAATTTAATCTGCCTATAGCTCGAATCCATTTCCCTGAAAAAGGTGCCGTCACTGCTTTGGTCTCGCTCACTTGTGGCGATACGCAAGCAATAGGCAATGTCATTTGCGCCTGCGGGCACTGGCACTGACACAACAGAACGATGGTTGCCCGAAAAAGCAGATTTCAAGCGCGAACGCAGAGTCAACTTTCGCGGTTCTTCAAAGACATTACACAACGAGATGGTATTGTATTTCTTGGCGCGAAAGTCCTTGGCATTAGCATCAATTGTTGTCACGATGACGGAATGTTTCTCTGCAAGCTGTTCAGGCGTGTTGACCGATTGCGTTAAACTCAAATTGAGGTATTGCGCGCCGTTTGGTGTTATTTCCAAAAGATAAAAAGCCGTGTTCTCTATACGTATTGAGTCGTGAATAACACTTTTGTTCTGATATGTCTTGAGCAACTTTTTACTATCCGCATTGTAAAACTTGGTCGTTTTGTTGCCTTTCATTTCTAGGTCGATATAGAGTTTCACCCCTCTTTTAAGGTAAACAGGATATGCTGTGACTTCTTCGATAAGGCAATCCTCTTTTTCCAAAAGAGTTAATCTCTCTTGGGGAATATCTGCTCCCAAAAACCTTTCTTCCTCCATTTTCATGGAATCGGCTCCATACTTCTGTTGAACCATCACCGATTTACGGAATTCGTTATCAAAAATGCAAGGTATAACTTGCAGAACAACGGTTCCTTTCTCTTCGATGACTTTTTCTTGAGCAAACGACTCTCCAACTTTTGAAGAGACTTTGTTTTTATTATCACTGCTTCCGTAAGAATTAATAAACGAAACCAGACCAATAATTAAAACAACAACTACTTTTACTTTTTTCATTTTAGTTTTCTATTTAGTGGTTTATCTATACATGTTTTTCGACAATACTTTATTTGTTTCGATTCCCTTTTTGATTCTTTTCCAACCGAAAGGACCTATTTTAGGGAATACCATTTTCAACACTCCTCTTTCGCTCGCTCGGGCATCACGCACTATTCAAAGTATTCATGCCACATTAGAAATGTATTACATACCATGTTTACAGATCTCCTCTTATCCACAGCCAAATCAATATGACCCCAACGCAAACTAAGACTATTATTAGTCTAGTGAAACAACCTACTTCTTCCATCCAGCCACCCATCAATTCAAATCGTCCAGTTGCTTTGTTTAACACATTACTGCCGAATCCAAAAGCCAACACAAAAAATGCAATACATGCCAGTATTCCAAATATTAATTCGAGTGTTTCCATAATGATTATGTTTTAGTTTTAGTATTAGTATTATTATTTGATTTCGTTGTCGAAATCCGAGTCTTTACCCAAAAGCAATTGTCGTAATGATTTTTCCATAGTGTTAGTGTTTAATTGTTGTTATTGTTATTAGTTTTGCTTATTGTTTTCATTTTTAGTTATACGACCGCAAAGAAACGCACTTCCGCACAATCTTTTCAGGTTCATTTTGGTTCATATTTGTTCGTTTCTTGCCAGCACAAAAAAAAAGCGTGATACTTTTGCATCCGCTTATCGAGGTGTTTGGCATACCCTAGGAATCGAATGGTCAAAGTACACGCTTATGGCGTGACTTTAGCCCTATTCGCATTCCTAATCTCAAATCGCCAAACTTTCGATAAGGTGAATATTGCTAATCGTTTGATTATGTGATTTGTATTGCTTCTTATTGCGCCTTGCGGCGGGTTATTTCATAGGCTTTTCTTTTAGTTTTACGCTCCAAAATTAGGGATTTTTGGAGAAAAGCAAAAGAAAAATGAGGATTTTGCGGCAAAGGAAGGATTTATTCGTTCAGAAAACGGGGAATTATTATAGACAGCCAAACGGACTGACACTATTAAGAGCCCTTGTTGAAAACCTTAAAATACAAACAAATCATCAAGCGTCACCTCACTTTGCACCTGTCCGCTGTATTCGTTATGTTTCAGTCCAAAGGCAGCAATCATAGTTAAATGAATGCTTTTCTTTTGCGGGACCTCGTCCATGAGGGTTTGCATGCGCTCTCGAAGCACCACTCCATAGTTCTTGTCAACAACGAAAGGTTTCCCATAAAACTTTATTTCACAAAGATTTAAGACATTGTCGGCCCTATCGATAAGCAGGTCAATTTGTTGCTTTTTGTCAGCTGACTCCACCACCCATGAAGATTCCGTTGTGCTTACCCCTTCAATTCCCAGTTTTCGTTTGATCTGGGGAATGTGGCTGAAGCAAAGTTCTTCGAAGGCATAGCCTCGCCATGTATTCAATCGGGGCGAAGCATTGTTCTTTTGCCAAAACTGTGGATCGGGCTTGTCTTTACCATCCAGAAAGTGAAGATAAGCTGCACAAAAATGGTCGGTCAACCTATAATGTTCAGTTTTCCGTTCTCCAAAAGGATAATAAGGCTTGATGAAGTCGCTTTCCGTCAATCCTTTAAGGATTTCCGTTGCGCCCCCACCGTCTTTGATGCCCGTGCGTTCAAGAATCTCTTTGCGAGTAAATCCCTTTCGTCTTTGCGCGAGCAGACGGATGACTTTCTTGTGGTCCTCTTCATTTTTGAACAACGACCCAAACAGGCGGTCAAACTCATTCTTCAGTTTCGCATCTTTCTCAAACAGAAGCATATCGATGTTCTGCGCCGTACTGTATCCTTTCTCAAACAAGCTCAAATAATGCGGAATGCCTCCAAAAACCATGTAGGCATGGGCCAATTCATAGCGACTCACCGTCATTCCCTTACTTCGGAAATATGCTTCACATTCGGCCAAAGTAAAAGGATAGAGTTTTATCTCGTGGTTGAGTCTATTATACAAACCACCCTTGTTGTTGATAAGATTGTCTTCCATCCAGGAAGTGGCGGATCCACACACAATCAGCAGGATATTATCGCGTTTCGAAGCCCAACCGTTCCAAAAATGCTCGAAAGCGGGGATGAAGCGTGAACGTGCCGTGTCCATCCAAGGCAATTCGTCAATGAAGACCACTTGCCGACATCCATCGTCTTTTTGCACAAGCAATTTTTCCAACAAACGAAATGCTTCAAGCCACGATTTGGGGCAAGATTCGCCCTCCAGTCCATAGTCTTGAAGCGAATAGAAAAAGTTTTGGAGTTGGTCGCGCAGGAGAAACCTCTTGTCACGATCGTATGGCGACAACCCAATGTGCCAAAAGGCCAGCCTGTCTTTAAACACTTCCTTTACCAGAAAGGTTTTACCCACCCGTCTTCTGCCATAGACAGCCACAAACTCCGAATTTTCTGACCGATACAGCCGTTCCAATTCGCTAATTTCCCTCTTTCTTCCAATGATATTTGCCATACTTATTTACATTTATTTCTCTGCAAAGGTATAAAAAATATCACTTTCAGAGAAATAATGCATTTTATTTTTCTAAAAAAACATAAAATATCCATTTTTTAGAGAAATAAGAATAGGAATGATGTAGTTTTTTTCGGTTCATGCTTGCTGCCGATGCACATCCAAACATGGCAATTTCAGGTGAAATCTATGCAATTAGCAGTAGATTTCTCTATGCTTTTCTTTTAGTTTTACGCTCCAAAATTAGGGATTTTTGGAGAAAAGCAAAAGAAAAATGAGGATTTTGCGGCAAAGGAAGGATTTATTCGTCCAGAAAAACGGGTCAAATTATGAATTATTCGTTCAGAAAAATGGGAAAATATTTGCTTAATTCACTCAAAATGTGTTATATACTTGAAATCCACTAACACAGATGTCCCAAACGCCATCTGGCGAGCTTTGGGGGCAATAAAAACGGAATACGTTTGGTTCAAGTTGGTTCATATATGTAGGACGAAAATCCCAAAAAGGTATTTTGGCGACTTGGCTGGCGCATTTCAAGAAATGCCTGCCTGCTTGGGAAGCCATGATTAAGATGTCATTCCTTCAAACGGACCTCAAACAGGCTTATGTTGAATTGTTACGGAAAAGGATCGAATCCATCAAATAAGCACCTTTATTGTATATTCAAAACAAGCGGCACCGTCTTTCCCGACAGTGCCGCTCAAGGGTATGCTATTCGAACTTCAAGTCATCCCTATTCATCATAATCAAAGACCGCATCTGTAAACTTCTCTAAAATCTTTTCAAAACGCTTCTTTTGTGCAGAGGTCATCTTGCCCGACTCGTATGCATGATCCAATTCATCCTCTAAATCGTCAGCCGCCCAAAAGTATTTGTCAACTGTAGATTCGACACTCTTGTCGCCATTGCTAAGTTTCTTGACATATGTGATGTATTCGTTCACATATTTTTCGTATTCATCAAGCATTTTATCCCAGTTTTGGCTAGATGAAGAGGTTGAGCCACTAGTTGACGAAGATGACAAACTGCTGTCAGAAGTGTTGGCTTTGTGTGCCCAAGACAAATCAACCGTCAATTTGGCCCCATCAATCATGTCAAAATAGGCCTTTTGTTTCTTATATGACTTATTTCCATAACTATGCTCCTTAATTGGAACGTCCTTCGTTATCATCTCTTCCGATTTCAAAACCGCTATAAGGTCTTGGCTATCCATTTCAACACTAAGGTCAAGTTCAGTATCATTTCTGTCAAGGTACTCCGGGTATATGGAAACACCATAGATGAAACTACTCTGACTTTGATCGCTGCCTGGTATTTTACTCCATGGCTCGGTGTTGCTTATAGGCAAAATGGTTCGGACCTCCCATTGATCGCCATGAGCCCCGATTGGTATTAGCTTTACCATAACAGAATCAGCATTTATCTCAAAGAGATCGCTGTTGATTCCAGCAAATTCAACTCTATCGGCTGAAATCATTTTCGTCATTTCTGTCTCCTTGTCGCACGAGGCAAAGGCAAACATAGCCATTAACATGACGGAAAGCCCTAAAGCTTTTGTTATTTTCATTTTCTAATCCCTAATTCCGTGTCGGGCGCAACTTTTAAAACGTTTAACAAAAAGTTTACGGCTGCAAAATAAGACAATAAAAACGGAATCAGTTTGGTTCATGTTGGTTCATTTCGCTTGAACCCGGTCGAACATCATAAAGGCAATCTGGTTATACTTGTCGTTGTGCACTTTTTCCCATGCACTTCTGAACTCATCGCTCGTCTTGCGGTCGTCAAGCAACGGCGATTGGATGTTTTGCAACAATGATCGACAAATCTTCATCCTGTTAGTGAAATCATTGTTGACACTAACAACATCAGCCTCATATTTTCCATTGTTTATGTCGTCGATGACCGGCTGATACATGCTGTCGATGATACACTCTGCCCTGTCAAGCAACGCCATGAACTCGTCAGTATAGCCGTTGGGATTCCTCTCCACGATGATGGTGTCAATCACATGCTGCACCTCGGTTCGGACAATTTCCTTGGGTTTCAAAAACATCGGAATAACTGCCAATGCTACTCCTATCAATATGGGAAGCACCCAAAGCCAGCGCGAATGCCGTTCGAAAGCCTTGCGCAAAGCCTCGGCATTGGCATAGCGGCGCTCGCGGTCAGCACGGGAACACTTAGCGGCAATATGTCTGTACCGATGCGGGAATAACTCATTCAACAGCAAACCGAAAGCATAAATGTCAACCCGACCGTCAATCTTCGTGTCAGACTCTTTTTGCTCGGGCGCCATATACTTCAAGGTGCCTGCAGGCTGTTTCAACACGGCATAGTCATCGGCATCGGAGAGACCGAAGTCTATGATTTTCACGTTATTTCCGTTCCTTGTCACCAAAACATTGCTTGGTTTCAAGTCGCGGTGGATGATTTGCTTGCCATGGATGTAGACAAGGGCATCCACCAATTGCTCCACCACCTTTTTGCGTGCATTCGCGGAGGGTTTTGAGGCAATGAACTCATCCAAGGTCACGCCATCCACATACTCCATCACTATGCATGGCCCTAACTCGGGGTTCATCTCCTTGGCGAGGATCTTCACAATGTTGGGATGGTCGAGTTGTGTGCCCAAGTCAAACTCTTTCTTCAGCAACTCGATATAGGCCTGTTGGTCGCGATACTCATCCTTCAACCCTTTCAAAATGAACCACTTGCCCTGCCTTCGAATCTTCACCACCTGGTTGAAGCCACGCGACGATGAGGACTCATACACCGTCAAGGCATCTGTCTCGGTGATGAAACTTCCATTGATGATTCCCGAAGTGCTATCGTCGTCCATGGTTCATATTTTTCGGCAAAAGTACGAAAACTATTATAAACCGTTTGGGCTTTTCTATAAACTTCATTCGTCCATTGAAGCTAGAACTTCCCAAAGGAATGGAAGGCACGTACTAATTAAAACTGCGGTGACAGATGGAGTTAACATAGCAAATGCGCCACATGTCACCGCATCATACTCCACAGGCTCACTCCACCTTCACAACCTGCAGGAGCACTCGATTGTTATAATCAGAGGTGGTCGTGTCAAGGATTTGCCGGGCGTTCGTTACCACATCATCCGCGGTGCTTTGGACAGGGGAATCTCACAATTTACAAAATGAACCAAAAAGAATAAACCAAATTCAAAAAAAAGTTCGTTTCTTTGTGTGTTGAAATGCGGATGATTACTCTCAGGCTGTCATGGCGGAGAAACATCCGCCATCTCCTGAAAACAAGGATAATCCTTCTTGTTCAGGAGATTGCGGATCAAGTCCGCAATGACGTTCAAGAGGAAGAGTGCCACGATCTATTATAACTAACAGAAATCCATGCAGAAAACCTGTCCAGAAATCTCCGAACTCAAGCAACAAATCGAGGAAAGTGTAGGCCGCAAGATGAAGACTTCCAATGACTTCACCTTCCTCAGCGGTGCCATCTGGGAACGCACACATGAGAACCTGAGCGCCTCGACACTGAAACGTCTTTGGGGTTATGTCGACGGTCCCGACACCGCCCGCAACAGCACGCTTGCAATCTTGTCACAATTCTTGGGTTTCAAAGATTGGGACGGTTTCTTGGAACATATCAGCCAAGACAACGGTTCTGACCGCGTCACCAAGCAGCATATCAAGACAGATGACTTGAAGGTCGGCGACCATGTCTCAGTGTCATGGAAACCCAACCGTCGTTGCACGTTCCGCTATCTTGGCGACTACCGTTTCATCGTTGAACAATCCGAAAACTCCAAACTGAAGGTGGGTAACACCTTCCGCTGTGCACTCTTCATCCTCGGTGAGCCACTCTACCTGAACGACCTCGTGCAAGGCGACAACCCTCCAGTGGCTTTTGTGGTGGGCAACAAAGATGGTTTGTGTGAATTGGAGCAGCGATAAAATCTTTCCAAAAAAAGTAGAGACGCGATTATCGCGTCTCTACAAAGTATTTGCATTTAATCAGAATTACAGTTTCCTAGCGACTTCCTTCTCGGTGTAACCTTCGATGATGTCGCCGACCTTGATGTCGTTGAAGTTCTCGATGTTCAAGCCGCAATCCATACCCGCGCTGACTTCCTTAACATCGTCCTTGTAACGCTTCAAGGAACCGAGCAGACCCGTGTAAATGACGATGCCATCTCGGATGACACGAATCTTGGTGTTACGCGTGATCTTGCCGTCCAAGACCATACAACCTGCGATGGTGCCGACCTTGCTGATCTTGAAGGTCTCGCGAATCTCGAGGTTGCAAGTGACCACCTCCTCGATGTCGGGGGCCAACATGCCTTCGATAGCGGCCTTGATTTCCTCGATGGCGGTGTAAATGATGGAGTAAAGACGGATGTCAATCTTCTCATTCTCCGCCATCTTACGCGCTTGCGCGGTAGGACGCACGTTGAAACCCACGATGATGGCGTTGGAGGCCGAGGCCAACATGACGTCCGACTCGCTGATGGCACCCACCGACTTGTGGATGACGTTGACCTGCACCTCCTCGGTGGAGAGCTTCAGCAAACTGTCGGACAGAGCCTCCACGGAACCGTCCACGTCAGCTTTGACGATGATGTTCAGTTCCTTGAAGTCGCCAATGGCAATACGACGACCGATCTCGTCCAAGGTGATGTGCGGACTGGTACGACGCGTCTGCTCACGCTGCAGCTGCTCGCGGCGGTTGGCGATAGCTTTCACCTCACGCTCGTCGGTCATCACATTGAAGGCGTCGCCCGGCATGGGAGCGCCATTCAGACCCAGCAACAGCACCGGAGTGGAAGGACCTGCCTCCTTGACAGGACGGTTGTGGTCGTCGAACATGGCCTTCACCTTACCAAAGGTGGTGCCAGCCAACACCATGTCGCCAATCTTCAAGGTGCCATTCTGCACCAAGATCTTGGCCACATAGCCACGGCCTTTGTCCAAGGCGGACTCAATGACGGTACCCTTAGCCAAACGGTTGGGGTTGGCCTTCAGGTCGAGGAACTCGGCCTCAAGCAACACCTTTTCAAGCAGGGCATCGACGTTAAGACCGATCTTAGCGGCGATTTCCTGGTCTTGGTACTTGCCGCCCCAACTCTCGACGAGGATGTTCATATTGGCCAGCTGCTCACGGATCTTGTCGGGATTGGCAGTGGGCTTATCAATCTTGTTCAGGGCGAAGACGATTGGCACGCCAGCGGCTTGGGCGTGGTTGATGGCCTCGACGGTCTGCGGCATCACGCTGTCGTCAGTAGCGATGACGATGATGGCAACGTCAGTGATCTTAGCGCCACGGGCACGCATGGCTGTGAAAGCCTCGTGACCAGGGGTATCCAAGAAGGTGATCTTCTTGCCACTCTCGGTGGTCACCTCGTAGGCGCCGATGTGCTGGGTGATGCCACCTGCCTCACCGGCCACTACGTTGGTGTTACGGATGTAGTCCAAGAGCTTGGTCTTACCATGGTCGACGTGACCCATGACAGTGACAACGGGAGCACGTGGCACGAGATCCTCTTCCTTATCAACCTCTTCGGTCTCAGCGATGGCCTCTTGCACGTCGGCGCTGACAAAGTCGACTTGGAAACCGAACTCCTCTGCCACCACGGACAAGGCTTCAGCATCGAGACGCTGGTTGATGGAGACAGGCATACCGAGGCTCATGCAGGTGCCGATGACCTTCACCACAGGCACGTTCATCATCGTTGCCAACTCGTTGGCGGTGACGAATTCCGTCACCTTCAAGACCTTCTTGTCCTCTTCCTGACGCATCATCTCCTCCATCATGCTGCCCGCCACTTGCTGACGCTTCTCGCGGCGGTGCTTGGAGGTCTTTGACTTGCCCATAGGGGCGAGACGTGCCAAGGTATCCTTAATCTGCTTCGAGATCTCCTCTTCGCTCAGTTCTGGCTTTTCCTCACGTTTCGATCTCTTGTCTTTCTTGCCAAGTTTCGGGCTGTCCTTTGGACCTTTCTTGCCGGCTTGATCGCCAGGTTTCTGGCCCTTGCCAGGTTTGCCGCCGTCCTGTTTCTTACCGCCTGCATTCACATTGGAACCTGTCGGGTTCTCCGACGAGCCTTCAGGTTTGCCGCCCGCGATGCGCTTGCGTTTTCTCTTCTTTGCGTCACCCTTGCCACCTTTCTTCTCGACGGGCAGCTCCAAGGTGCCAAGCACTGTAGGACCTGTCAGTTTGGGTGCCTCCAGTTTGATAACTCTTGGCTCGACAGGTTTTTCCTCAACCTTAGCCGGTTCTTCCTGCTTGGGTTGTTCCTGCTTCTTTTCAACAGGTTTCTCCTGTTTGGGCTCTTCCTGCTTTTTCTCCTGGGATTTCTCAGGTTTCTCAGCTTTCTTTTTCTCCTTCTTCTCGCGTGGTTTGGGTTCAAGGTCGATCTTGCCGAGAATCTTCAGAGGACTGTTAGGAATCTCGACCTTCTCCTCTGCCTCTTGCTTCTGAGGTTCAACCTGTTCCGACACGGCAGGTGTCTCCTTTTGAGGAGTCTCTTCCTTGACCTCCTCGAGGACTTCTTCCTTTTTAGGTTCAGCCGCAACAGGTTTGGAGGCCTTTTTGGCAGGCGAAGAAATAGTAGTTGTTCGGATAATCACCTCTTCGTGGTCATCCTCTTCGACGGGTTTTGCCGATTGCAATGCCGAATCAACGGAAACACTACCACCTTTATAAGAGAGGTTGCCCAATTTCATGGCCTCGTTCTTCACTTCCTTCTCGCCCTGATATTCCTTCACGAGCAGGGCATACATCTCCGCCGTGAGTTTTGTGTTGGGTGAAGGATCCACCTTGAAGCCCTTCTTGGCGAGGAACTCCACAATGGTGTCCTTTCCCACGTTGAATTCTTTTGCCGCTTTCGACAATCGAACCGTAAAATTAGTTTCTTCGGACATAGTTTCTTCTTTGTTTCTCGTTAGTTGGTTATTGCAATTGCTTATTCGGCGTCTTGTTCAAATTCAGCCTTGAGAATCTCAAACACTTCGTTGACGGTTTCCATCTCAAGGTCGGCACGCGTGGCCACCTCTTCAGGCGTGTATTTCAGCACGTCCTTGGCGGTGTTGCAGCCCATGCCCTTAAGGGCATCGAGGACCCACTGGTCGATTTCATCGGCGAATTCTGGCAGATCGACATCTTCTTCGACATTGTCGACCTCACTGTTGCGATAAACGTCAATTTCATAGCCTGTCAGTTTGCCTGCCAGTTTGATGTTATAGCCGCCCTTGCCGATGGCGAGACTGATTTGGTCGTTCTCCATATACACGTTTGCCATGGTATTGTCATCGCTGAAGCGGATCTCGGTAATCTTGGCAGGACTGAGTGCGCGCTGGATGAAGAGCTTCGGATTGTTGGTCCAGTTGATGATGTCGATGTTCTCGTTGCGCAACTCACGCACGATGCCGTGGATGCGGGTGCCCTTCATGCCGACACAGGCGCCGACAGGGTCGATGCGGTCGTCGTACGACTCAACAGCGACCTTAGCACGCTGACCAGGCTCGCGCACGATTTTCTTAATGGTGATGAGACCGTCGTAGATTTCAGGCACTTCGGCTTCGAGCAGACGCTGAAGGAACACTTCAGAGGTACGCGACAGCGTGACCACAGGGGAACCGTTGATACTCTCGACGCTCTTCACAATAGCGCGAATGGTGTCACCTTTCTTATAGATGTCGCTTGGAATCTGCTCCATCTTTGGCATAATCAGTTCGATGCCTTCATCGTCAACGACGACAATCTCGCGTTTCCAGACATGGGCCACCTCAGCAGTGATGATTTCGCCCACCTTGTCTTTGTATTTCTGGAAGATGTTCTCCTTCTCATACTCCGACACTTTGGTTTGAAGGTTCTGGCGCAGAGCAAGGATGTCACGGCGCCCGAAACTCTCGATGCGAAGTTCCTCGTTCACTTCCTCACCCACCTCGAAATCGGGTTCAATCTTGATGGCGTCCGACAGTCTGATCTCGCGCAGCGGGTCGGTCAGTGCATCGTCCTCAACCACCGTGCGGTTGTGATAGATCTCGAAGTCGCCCTTGTCGACGTTCACGATGATGTCGATGAAGTCGGTGGTGTCGCAGTCAAACTTCTTGTTCAGCATGCCACGGAACACATCCTCAATGATGCGCATCATGGCTTCACGGTCGATGTTCTTGAATTCCTTGAATTCTGAGAAAGTCTCTACTAATTTGTAGTTGTCCATTTTTTATGTTGATTGTTTATTGTTTAATCGTTGATTGTTGACGCGAGACGCGGGACTGCGAGACGCGAGGCTTATATGACTAAAAGACTATGGCAGGTTTGATTTCCACTTTCTGGCGCTCGAAGAACAGATTAACAGGTTCCTCCACGGGTTTCTTCTTCGATGGCTTCTTCGGTGCAGGAGCAAATTCAACTTTTTCGGCATCGAAACCCACCAACTTGCCTTGCACCTTACCCATCTCCTTTGACTTCACCTCCACATCCTTGCCCACATATTTCTTCAGTTGGCGGTCCATCTTCAAGGCACCCGAAAGTCCCCAAGAGAACACGCTCAGTTCATAGTCTTCCACATCGCGGTCGAGTTTCTCGTTGACATAGCGGCTCAACTCAGCGCAATGGTCGATATTGACGGCCGTGTCGGAGTCAACGTAGACTTCAATTACGTTGTTGGGTTTCACCTTCACTTCCACGAGGAAGCGGTCGGTATTGGCGAGGGCTTCTTCACAGAGGGTTGCTACTTGTTCTTTTGTTATCATAATGCTAATGTTATGCCACTCTTTTTTCGTATTTGCCTTCCTCCTTGTCGTCATGGCGGAGGAACCGTCATTCCGCGAAAGCGGAACGCCATCTCCTGAACCTTAGGACTTGCCTTTCGTTCAGGAGATTGACTACGTCGAATCTTCGATTTGCGGGTCAAGCCCGCAATGACACCAAGAAGGCAAGGCTTATGTCCTTTTCAACAATAAAAAAACCTGTTACTCAAAGTAGCAGGTCTTTTCTTCCACCTTAAGTTGTCGAGCAAGGATTCGAACCTTGACAGGCAGAACCAAAATCTGCAGTGCTGCCATTACACCACTCGACATCATTCTTTCCGAATGCGGCGGCAAAATTACAACTAATTTTCTTACGCGCAAGCATTTTTTTTGATTTTTTTCGAAAAAAGTTGCATCCCGGCAATACTAACACCGTTTTTGGTGTTTTTCGGTTAGGGACAAAACAAAAAACCGTATCTTTGCAGTTTGGCAAAGGCCAAAACTCATCGAATAATCAACAAATAGTTTTATATCATCATGACTTTCAAAAGGTTAAACAACATCACAGGATGGTTAACAGGCATCATTGCCACCGTCGTGTATTTCCTCACGCTTGAACCCACCGTGAGTTGGTGGGACTGCGGTGAGTACATCTCAACAGCATACAAACTTCAAGTGGGTCACCCGCCTGGGGCTCCGTTGTTCCAAATGCTCGGGCGTTTCTTCTCGCTTTTTGCGGGCGGCGACGTTACCAAGGTGGCCATGATGATCAATGTGATGTCAGCTTTGTGCAGTGCCCTCACCATCGTCTTCCTGTTCTGGACCATCACCATGATGGCGCGTAAAGTATGGATGAAAGAGGGCGAAGACGCACCGTGGGTAAATAAAATAGGTGTGCTGTTGGCTGGTTTCGTAGGCGCTGTGGCATACACCTTCACTGAGTCGTTTTGGTTCAACGCCGTGGAGGGCGAGGTCTACGCCATGTCTTCGTTCTTCACCGCCGTTACTTTCTGGGCCATCCTGAAATGGGAACAAGTGGCCGACGACCCAAAGAGCACCCGATGGATTATTTTCATCGCGTTCCTTATCGGCCTATCCATCGGCGTACACCTGCTCAACCTGTTGTGCGTGCCAGCTTTCGTCTATGTCGTTTACTTCAAGAAGTGGAAAAAGACTTCGTTTGGAGGTTTCTTGTTGGCAGGCCTGGTTTCAGTAGTCCTGTTATGGTTCCTCAACATGTTCCTGGTGCCTCAAGTGATCAACTTGGCGGGCAAGACGGAACTGTTCTTTGTGAATTCGCTTGGGGCACCGTTCAACTCAGGCGCCATCGTATTTTTCGCAGTCGTCATCGCCCTTATCATCTTTGGATTATGGCTCTCTGCCAAGAAAAAGCACGTGATCGCCAACACTGCCATCCTCTCGCTGATGTTTATCCTCATCGGCTATTCCTCGTTCTTCATGCTGATTATACGCGCCAACACCAACACGCCTATTAACGAGAACGAGCCCAAAGAAGCCCTTTCAATGTTGGCTTACATCAACCGTGACCAATATGGCAGTTGGCCTTTGCTCTACGGTCCCTACTACAATGCGCCCATCACCGACCTCGTCGATGGCACGCCCATATATGTGAAGGACAAAGAGGCAGGAAAATATGTCATCACTGACGACAATAAGCGCAGCAAACCCGACTATCCCGATGAGCTTAAGACGCTGTTCCCTCGCATGTGGAGTACGCAAAGAGGCTCACATTCTGACATGTACGACAGTTACCGCAAGGACAAAAAAGGCAACATCGTAGGCAACAATGTGCGCGTGACCAACTACCGCGGCCAAACGGTCAACATTAGCAAACCCACCTTCGGACAGAACCTCAAGTTCTTCATCGACTACCAATGCAACTGGATGTATTGGCGCTATTTCATGTGGAACTTCGTGGGACGGCAAAACGACATCGAAAGCCAAGGCGAACTCAACCACGGCAACTGGATCAGCGGCATCAACGCCATCGACAGCGCTCGCCTCGGCGACCAGAGCAACATCCCTGCCAGCATGCAAAACCCGGGTCGCACCACCTATTACTTCCTGCCGCTCATCCTCGGCCTCATCGGCTTGATTTGGCTGATCATAAAAGACTGGAAACAAAGCTGGATCATCTTCTTGCTCTTCTTTATGACCGGTTTGGCCATTGTCATCTACCTGAACCAAACGCCCAACCAACCCCGTGAGCGCGATTATAGCTATGCCGGATCGTTCTACGCCTTTGCCATCTGGATTGGCTTTGGCGTCATTGCCCTCATTGACTGGATTGGCAAACTGGTCAAGAAAAACACCATGATTACTACCGTCGCAATTGGTTTGGCGTGTTTCCTCGCTGTGCCTTGCGTGTTGGCCGCCAACGGTTGGGAGGAGCACAACCGCTCGGGCAAGACCTCGGCCCGCGACTGGGCAAAGAACTATCTCGCTCAACTGCCGCCCAACGCGGTCATTTTCACCCGTGGCGACAACGACACCTTCCCCTTGTGGTACGTACAGGAGGTGGAAGGCTTCCGTACCGACGTTCGCGTATGCAACTATATGTTGTCGGGAGGTTATTGGTACGTCCACCAGATGGGTCGTAAGGTTTACGAATCAGAGAAGCTTCCGCTCACCTTGAGTCAGAAGGAATACGACAACGGCGTCAACGAGTCAATAATTGTGGAGGAGGAAGAGCGCTACAAGGAACAGGACGTGGAACTGAAGAGAGTCATCGACTTCATCCACAACCCCAAGGCGGTGAAGCACTACGCTGGAGGCACCTATAACTATGTGCCCTGCCGCAGAATAAAACTCACCGTCGACAAGGAGGCCTGCATCCGCAATGGTATCGTGCCAGAGAGCATGCAGGATCGTATTGTTGACGAGATCACTTGGGAGATTAAAGACGACTACCTCTACAAGAGCGGCATCATGCTGCTTGACTTCATGGCCACCAACAATTGGGAGCGCCCTGTGTATTTCACCTCGTTCAGCGACATGTCGCGCGTGCTTGGCATCGACAAGTACCTCCACATGGAAGGCCTGGCCTACCGTTTCATCCCTGTCGAGGCTGAAGACTTCGTGAAGGCCTACCGTGGCGGCGTCTACCGCGACGGCAGCTACGACCTGTTGGTCACCAAAGCCGACGAAGGCATCGTCAACTGGGGCAGCATGAACCAAGAGGGCGTAGTGCCCGATCGTGAAAGCGTGCGCAACATGAGTTATGCTCAATTGGCCTATTCGCGCTTGGCACAAGCCTTGGTCAACCACAACCAGTTGGATTCCGCCGTCATCGTGATGGACAAGTATCAGGAGTTCTTCCCCAACGAGAAGTTCCCCGCCGAGATACACACCTACCAGTTCCCCGAGATGTACTACATCTGCGGCGCCACCGACAAAGGCGACACCTACATGAAGTATTTGGTTGACAACTACAGTGACCAAGCGGTCTACTACGGCGGCATGAAACCGAAGTTCAGGAAATACTACCAAGAAGACATTGATGAAGCCATGAGCCTGCTCAAACACTTCAACGGCGTTGCCCAGAAGTACGGACGCAACGAACTGGCGCAAGACATCGAAGACCGGATGATGGAGTATTTCACCCTCTATTATGAAGAGTAAAGACTTCGTTCTTCAACAAACAAAAGCAGCGTTTGGGATTCCAAACGCTGCTTTTGTTTATCGTAAATGGTATTGAGATTTCCTGAAGGGAATCGATCTTATTCTGTTTCCGCTTTCTTCCTATGCATGAAACTCCAAATGATCATTACAATCCCGATGACGACAAAGGGGACGCTGAGCCATTGGCCCATGTCGAAGGTCATGTTGCGCTCGAAGTCGACCTGCACGTTCTTCAAGAACTCAATCGCAATGCGCGAACCGAAGATGATGATGAGAAAAGTGCCAAACATCAGGCCAGGCTGTTTGTGGCCGAGGTCGCGCTTGTAGTACATCCACAACAGGATGCCCATGGCCACGAGGCAGAAGAAAGCCTCGTAGAGACCCGTAGGATGGCAAGGCAGCCACTCGCTTTGAGGGCAGCAGTCACCCGTAGCGCAAGCCGTGTAGTTGTCAACGGTGCCACAAAACTGCTCCTGTCCGCGCAGAAACACAAAACCCCAAGGCAAAGAAGTGGGCGTACCATAAATCTCGTGGTTCATCACATTGCCACAACGAATCAAGGCACCCACAAGACAGACAGGCACCACGATGCGGTCCAGAATCCAGATATAGTTGATGCGCTGCAGGTCCGTCTTTTCCTTCTTCGTCGACTTGTTGTAGCTTCGCACATAGAACCATAACCCCAACAGGATGCCGATAGCGCCGCCATGGCTGGCGAGACCGCCTTCCCACACGGCCAGCATTTTCAGCGGATGGGAAAGATAATAGTCGGGCTCATAAAACAAACAGTGTCCCAAACGTGCGCCCACGATAGTAAAGATGAGCATGAAAAACAACAACTTGTCCAATGAATCGGCTGCCATCTTCTCACGCCGATAGATGCGACGCATGACAAAATAGCCGATAAAAAAGCCCAGGGCCCACAATAGACCATACCAACGGACATGAATGTTACCGATGGAGAACAGAACGGGATCGACGTTCCAGGTGATGTAGTTCAGAATCATAGTTTAGAATTTTCGGCAAAAGTAAGGATATTTGTTGAATTGTTTAGTGTTTAATTGTTTAATTGTTGGCTGCTAGCTATCGGCCTCTGCCTACTGGCATCTTCTTCCCCACCGTTGTCATTGCGGACTCGATCCGCAATCTCCTAATGGGGTAGAAAGACTGCCAAAAGACAGAGGCCAATAGCAAAAAAAACTTCATCTAGATGTAACTTTTTGCCCATTTCTCCGTATTACATCCATAAAAGATGGACAAAAGTCAATTCAACCAGTGCGTGGAGCAATATGCCGACCGGCTTTTCCGCTACGCGTTCGCAAGCCTCCGCAACCGCGAGCAGGCCGAGGACGTGGTGCAGGAAAGCTTTGCACGCGTTTGGGAGAAGGCCAAGACAGTGGATTTCGCGAAAGCAAAGTCATACCTCTTCACCACCGCCCACCACGCCATGATTGACGAAGTCAGGCACCAACAACACTTTGCGAACTGTGACGAACCATTATCTGAACATGCTAAAACTACGCAAAGCCCTTACCCCGATGTCAACGACATTCTACACAAGGCCTTAACCACTCTACCAGAAGCGCAGCGCAATGCCTTGCTGCTGCGCGACTACGAGGGCTACAGCTACCAAGAAATCGGCGACATCACGGGGATGACCGAGGCACAGGTGAAAGTGAACATCTTCCGCGCCCGCACTGCACTGAAAAACAAACTGAAAAGCATCGACAACCTTATCGACCTAGAGCCATGAAGACAAACATCACCATCGACAACTACGAGGCCTACCTCCTGGACTATATGGAGGGCAACCTCGGTCCCAACGAGGCAGAGCAGCTGAAAGCCTTCGTCGCGGCACAGGACTTGGATTGGAATGAGCTCACCGAGGAACTTCCGCATTTGGAGGCACCTCAAATTGAGTTCGAGGACAAAGAGCGCTTGAAGAAAAAAGGCGCCCTCGTGCCCCTCTATGTCAAGATTGCCTCCGCTGCCGCTGCTGCCGGACTGCTGCTCACCGTCACCCTTTGGCCCGACAGGTCGATGCCGAAAGTGGAACCTGTAACAGAACTGAAACCAATCCTTCCTGAAAGGCTCATCACCGCAGAAGAAACCACAACTTTGACGACAAAGACCATCCCTCTCGCACAAACGCAGACTGTCAAAAAAAGGAAACCCGCCAATTCCAAACTGGCAGAAAACACGCTTATAGCCCAATTAAAACCACAAAAGGCACAAGCAATACCCATCACGGCAGACATCGACGAACCTGATTTTGACCTATTGGTCCGTCAAATGAACAACAACCTCACACTCGCACTCAACAATGAAACCAACCATTTAGACCACGATGAAGAAGAACGCAATCTTTCTCTCATCGGCAAAGGCATCTACCGTTTGACAAACGGCGCTCACGACAGTTTTGCGAGTCTCATCTCAACCGGTCTAAGCACTGCCAAAAAAGAGATCAGCTTGGCCGCCACCGACATCGCCATGACTGCCTACTATCGTGCCGACGAACGCTTCGAGGAAGCAAAAGAGAACAGGCGGGAAAATCGGGAAGAATGATCAGAATTCTCACGCAGAATACGCAGAAAAATGACGGATTAATACTAGTAGAGACGTAGCGTGCCACGTCTCTACATTCATTTAATTCTGCGATTTCTGCGTGAAAAGAAAAACTATATCCTGCGTGAAACTAATCAGAAATTGACGCTAAACCCAAGCATGAGTGGGTGTGCCTTGGCTGCATCACGTCCTTTAACGAAAGTGGGCACAAGTGCATAGTTGACAAAGAAACCCAGATTATCACCGCCAACGCGCAGCGAGGCGTCGCATTTGAATAGATTCGTCAGATAGTTTGAGTAGGTCTTGTTGTTTTCACCATCACTATATTTGATACGATTCCATGCGGCAAGACGGATGCCTCCTGTTACACCCAGGTCGATATAGAGATGGCGCGCTGGTCTCACTTCCACCATCAAGGGAGCCTGAAGATAAAGCAGCCCGAACTTGCTGTTTTTCACGGGGCGGTCGTCAGGAATCAGGGTGTTGACCAATTCTCCGTCTTGGACCGTCATCCTGATGTAGTTTTTCCAACTATAGTTGTTCCAGCCAAGGCCGATACCAGTAAACATTCCCACTTTATGATTGCGGTCGAAAGCGACACCGACGTCAGCGATATTGAAACCGAAATACCAACTACGCAGAGGGCGGATGGCCATCGACTCATTGGGGCCGGTATACACATTCATTTCGGATGGGTCGATGAGCATATTCAAGCCTGCCTCGAAGCCGTTCCAATGGGCATCGAAAAGGAGGTCCTTTTTTCTGGAACGACTGCCCTTGAATTTGCCTTCATTTGACGATGTTTTTTCCACGACATTCGATTTCACAACATTCAAACCGTCGACATTCAAATCACCACTTCCAAGCAGTATGGTTTCCAACACATTGCATCTACCTTGAAGGATGATATCACCCGAACCATTGAGGACAACATGGATGGTATCGTAATCCAGCTTCAAAACCATGTCACCCGATCCACTATTATAAACATTGATATAGTCACCTTTAATAGTACCTTTACTTACTACATCAGCCGACGAAAGCAACTGAATGTTCTCGAGTTGCGAGACTTCAACTTCATAGTCGTCTGAACTGGAAAGAAGGAGCATATCCGACTCCGCACGGAAGTCAGAGACGATCTCACCTTCTTTCTTCAAAGAAAACTGTCCTGGAGTCTGGCTGATAACCACATCACCCGAACCCCTTACCCGAATAACGCGAACTGGGGTATCGTCTTTTTTTGCGGGACGATAGTTGTCAGGCATATCATACTTTTTCTCAAACTCTGCACCCCATTGCTCCATCTTGCGGCCCCATTCTTCCATTTCTTCGCCCCACTTCTCCATGTCTTTCTCAAACGATTGCCAATCGACCGAGTCGGTAAGCATTTGAAGGTTCTCTCCCAGTTCGCGCATCAACTCGGGGAGTCGCGACATGTCAGGCATATTCCTCATTATAATTGCCGGATCTTGCTGTTTTGGTGAAGCGGTCACGGTGTCTTGCGCCTTCACTGTTCCGAAGGCAAGCAGCAGCAAGGCTGCGAAAAATAATCTTGTTTTCATTTTTATTGGTGTTTTTTAGGTTTGTTGTTCTTCCAGCACTATTGACACTTCACTGGGAACCACTACTTTAGAGTCCTTGCCGTCATGGCAGAGGGACCGTCATTCCGCGAAAGCGGAACGCCATCTCCTATGCGCGAAGGACATGCCCTCCCGTTCAGGAGATTGCGGGTCAAGCCCGCAATGACGGTTAAGGGTGAATGAAGTGCCTCCCTTTTGAGTGTCTTTCAGTCGTAATACGAAGAAACAGCAAAAAAGTTACAGCCTTCACTCAAAAAAAGCGAAAAAATAGCATTTGCGCTCTGCGGTGAGGGTGTCGCCTTCGGTCAATTGCAACTTCACATAAACCTTTTGCAGGTCGACATTTCTCAAATAATCACCTAGGCCTTCCACCGTGTATTTCCGGTTTTCGTTCGCATCCATCTCCACCTTCACTTTTTGCTCAAACTTTGGGTGGTCTTTGAGCCTATCAAATTTGAGGTCTTCAAGGTCGCACACCGTGATGGTCAGGGTTCCATCAATGCTGCGCATCAAGTCGGAAGTGACGAATACGCCGTAGTCTTTCCGGTTGAGACTCAAAAGCACGGGCGCATAGAGTGTCTTGAGCCTTTCGTAAAACACTTTGGGATTGCCATAATAATCGATTGATGACCACGAAGTTACAGGCCAGGCATCGTTGAGTTGCCAATAGAGCGTGCCCATATTATAGGGCTTCGCTGTGCGATGTGCCTCAATAGCGATTTCCATGCCGTAGGCCTGTGAGAGTTGGCTCAAATGCACATATTCCTCAAAGTCCTTGGGTTTAACATTGGGATAATACCGTTTGATGAAATCATCAATCTGCCGCGTGCCACGCGGGTGTTTCTGATGTGCCGCAATGACTTTGGCATCCTTGCTCAACGCCTTACCCTGCGCGATTTTCTGCAAGGTAGAATAGTCAGGATAACTCTGGTAACCGTACTCGCTGTTGAAGCGCCCCACCTTCTCGCGATACATCTCGTAAGGCTGCTCGCCCCACCAAACGCCCCAATAATGCACATCGCCTTCCGTCAAACTCTCGGGTCGGCCCCAGCCTTTCGAGGGTGAACTGGGCCAATAGGGCCGCGAACCGTCGTAGATCTCGACGGACCATGGCAAGATGCCCTCAAAGAGTCGGTCATAACCTGCCTTGACAGCCTTGTCATCCTCTTCGCTCCAACCCAAGGACTGTTGCCAACCCCAGTTATAGTAGCCTTCCGAGATTTCGTTGCCACCGCACCACAAGGCCAGCGATGGATGCGAAGCCAAGCGTCTCACCTGCTCCTCCGCTTCAATCCGAGCGTTTTCGAGGAAAGTCTCGTCGAAAGGATACATCGAACCTGCATACATGAAGTCCTGCCAAACCAAGATGCCCAACGAGTCGCAGATATTGAAGAAGTCATCCGAGGGATAGATGCCGCCGCCCCACACGCGCAGCATATTGAAATGGGCATCCTTGGCCATTTGGAGCAACTTCAGCGTGTTGTCGGCGTTAATCCAAGTCTCGATCATTTCCTCGGGAACATAGTTGGCACCTTTGGCATACATCGGCACGCCATTCACCTTGAAATAGAAGGCACGACCGATGCTGTCGGGCTCATTGACCATCTCGAAAGTTCTGATGCCCGATTTGAACCGCTTGGAATCCAACACTTTATTACCTTTTTTCAATACGACTTCAAAGTCGTACAGCGGCTGCTCGCCCATTTCATTGGGCCACCAGAGTTGAGGATTGTCTATAGAAATAGGCAATACTGTATGTTGACGGCCTTTCGACAGGCTCAAGGACCTGCTTTCCAAGTGGGAAAGAGTTAAGGTCCCTGAGTCCGTCGAAGGGCCGACCTCTAAAATCACCTCCGCATTATCTTCCCCATCACTTTCATAGTTCAGATGCAGCATCAATTCTGCTCTTTCTGTATCAGCGACCTTTGTGACAACGTATGCACTTTCCAATCTCGCTTCATCCCATCCCATCAACTTCACGGGCTTCCAAATGCCCACATTCTTGTACTTCGGTGCCCAGTCCCATCCATGTTGATAGGGGGCCTTGCGACTGACAGCATACTTCTCTGGCAAAACAGGCAGGACCTGTTCGTATAAATCCGTCATAACACTGTCGTATCCAGTGAAATGCACTTCAAGCAGGTTGTCTTTCTCCTTCAAATAGCGTTTTACATCCACTTTCCATTCACGAAATTGGTTGTCAGTGGATATCAACTCATAGCCATTCAAAGAGATATCGGCATAAGTGTCAAGGCCTTCAAAAACCAGTTCGACAAACTCTTTTTCGAGCAGTCCCTCATCTACATCAAAACGCAAAGCGTAATCCCACACATGGTCGGAAATCCAAAGCAATTGGTTTTCCACCGTGCCGAGATAGGGATGGGGAATCACTCCGTTTTCATAAAGACTCTGCTGCACCACCGAGGGTACATCGATCTGCATCTTTATAGATAAGGTGTCTCCCGTTAGCGTCCAGCCTTGGTTGAGGCTTTGCTCGATGACATTTTGGCTTTCGGCTTGTTGACAGCCCATGAAAGCAAACAGCAGCAATAATAATAATAATAGAAAGGTCTTTTTCATATATGTACAAGTTTAAGCAAAAGAAACCGTCATTGCTAGCAACAGAACCCAACCCAAAACGTCATTCCGGACTTGATCCGGAATCTCCTACGCTTAATGGTTCGTCTTCGAGCGCAGGAGATGGCGGATGTTCCTCCGCCATGACGGTTAAAGGGTTATGTTCGTATTCCCATGCAATAGCGTCAAAACGGATTCAATATCTTTTCCATCTCGTAAATCAAGTCCTTGTTCGACTCGGTCCAGACCATCGTCGCACCAGTCGCGTCCTTCTGGTTAGGATAGAGTTTCTCATTGAAGCGCGGCACCCAATGCGCCAGCGAAGCGTGGCAATGCACCGCGCCAGTCATGTCAAGGATTTCCTTCACATTGCCGAGGTTGATGCCGCCGCCTGGCATGATGCCGATCCTGTCGCCGTAACGCAGTTGCATCTCCGCAATCATCGGGACTCCTTCCAATGCTGTGGGTTTGCCGCCAGAAGTGAGGATTTTGTCGAAACCGAGTTCGATGAGTTGTTCAACCGCCTCAAAGGGTTTCACACAGGCATCGATAGCGCGGTGAAAGGTGAACTTCAGACCTTCGCCAGCTGCCATCAAAGCCTTGACAGTTTCCACATCAAGTTCGCCCTTGTCGTTCAATGCGCCAATGACAACACCCTCGAAACCGAGTTTCTTGCAGAGCATGATGTCGGTCTTCATCATCTCGACTTCTTCCTCGTCGTAAATGTAGTTGCCCGGTCGAGGACGGATGAGCACCCGCATGGGAACAAATGAAATGTCGATGGCCTTCGCCAAGGTGCCGAACGAAGGCGTCACGCCGCCTACTTCTAGGCATTCGCACAACTCCACGCACTGGGCGCAACCGTCCATCGCGTTCTGCAACGACTTGATGCCGTTGGCACAGATTTCCAATCTAATCATAGTCATAGAAATGTCTAATTCAACGAAGTTAATTTTGTGGCAAATATAGCAGTTTTGTTGTTATCTTTGCAGAAATTTTCCAACCATGAGAGTCCGACTCCTGATCATCCTCTGCTTTTTCAGCCTATGCGCCTTTGCGCAAAACACCCATATCCTTCCTACCCCACAACAAGTCGAAACCGCAGAAGGCCACTTCGTCTGGGACAATGATGTTGTCCTTTCCTACGATGCCTCGGATGCCGAAATCAGTCAAATCGTCACGCTTTTCCGCGACGATTTGGACCAGATCAGCGGAAAGAAGGTACTGTTTTCGCGTGGAGTCATCAAAGGCAAGAAATTTATCGAACTCATCAAGACGGACCACCTCGGCGTAAACGAAAACGAGGACCAGGCTTATCGTTTGACGGTCAACAACAACTTCGTCCGCATGGAGGCCACGACCAACACGGGACTTTTCTATGCCACGCAAAGCCTGAAACAACTCTTCCGCTACTCTGTTTTAAGCAACAAAGGCGAAATCGTCATCCCTTGCATGACCATCACCGACTGGCCCAACTTCAAGATTCGCGCGTGGCAGGATGACATCAGTCGCGGCCCCATCGTCAGCATGGACTACCTGAAACGCCTCATCCCACAGTTGGCCGAATGCAAACTCAATGCCTTCTCTCTTTATACCGAACACACCTTCAAGACCAAGTGCCATCCCGACATTGCCCCTTCCGATGCTTTCACCGCCGAGGAAATCAAAGAACTAGAAGATCTCTGCAAACCTTATCACATCCAAATCATCGGCAACCAACAATGTTTTGGGCATTTCGAGGAAATCCTTTGTAATCCATTCTACAACCATTTAGCCGACACAAAATGGAACCTCAACCCTGCCAAGGAGGAAACCTATAAGTTCCTTGAAGACCATCTCAACGAAGTGGCAAAAGCCTACAAGTCGCCCTATTTCAACATCAATTGCGACGAGACCGAGAGCCTCGGCCAAGGCTATGCCAAGGCATTCGTTGATTCCATTGGAGCGGAAAAGGTTTATTACCAACATATTAACCGTGTCAATCGGATGCTTCGCCCGTATCGCAAGCGCGTGATGATGTGGGGCGACATTGCCGACCAGCACCCCGAAATCCTTGACAATTTGGATGATGACATCTTCCTTATTGCTTGGAGTTATGTGGGCATCGACAGTTTCGATGAATTCCTTCAGCCCTATGTCAAATCGGGACGCAACTTTTTTGTCGCGCCCGGCGTGAGTCTTTCGGAACGCGTCTGGCCCAAGCATTATGAGTTCAGAAAGAATATCACTAACCTCTGCCGTGACGGTTACCAAAACGGTGCGCTCGGCGTCATCAACACCTGTTGGGATGACTTCGGCGAATCGCTGACCAACTGCGCTCTTTACGGTTTGGCCTTGGGTGCCGAGATGAGTTGGAACGCCGCTTCCCGACAAGAACGCCACACCGAAACCGATTTTACCATCCATTTCTTGGGCAGTCTCGCCGACGACATCTTCGAGCATCTCGATGAACTTTCCGAGTGGACGAAAATCGACGGCATCGGCAAGTTCACTGACATGACGGAACCCATAGCACCCTTCTACCCTGCCCTTGTCAACGACTCCATCAAAGCCTTGAATCAAAGGGCCTCCGTGTCACTGTCTGCATTAGAGAAAGATCTGAAAAACGACAAAAACAAAGTGAGGCGCAATGCCGACCTCTTCGACAACGCGCTCTATGCCGTACACCGCATGCAGTGGTGTGCCAAACGCAACACAACCCGAATCCAACTCTTCCGCACCTACAACGACCCAACGAAAACCAATATCACGGAAAGCAAAAAGATGATTCAAGAGCTGCTCATCTCGCTCCACAACCTGAAAAACGAGTATGTCAAGGTGTGGAATTTCGAGAGCCGACCGTATTGGTTGGATGTCAACATGCAGAAATACGATGACATTGCACGCGAATTGCAACAACTTGAATATCTGCCGTTTATTGAAACAACAACCAATGAAAAAGGACTGGTCGCCATTGCTTTGAAAACCGTTTTTGGAGACAAAGAAATCCATTATACCATTGACGGAAAGGAAGTTACAACAAACGATTCCGTGTATCAAAGCCCAATCGTTTTGGAGCGGCCTTGCCTTGTGAAGGCGGTTTGCTTCAATGAGGTAGGCGAGCCTATTTGCGCCGAGCGTTATTTCTGCTACCACAAAGCGATGGGGCGGCTGAAGCAACTGAACAGTCCTGCAGGCAACTATCGCCCTGAATATTCTGGCGGCGGCGACAATGCACTCGTTGACGGCACCCTCGGCAGCGACGACTACAAAGACGGCCACTGGCAAGGCTTCTACGGCATCAATGCCGACATTGAGATTGACTTCGGCAAAGTCCAAAGAATCAATACTTTGAATATCGGATTCTTGGTCAATGCCCACGACTGGATTCTGCGCCCCAATGAGATTGAACTATATACATCCAGCGACGGCAAGAATTACAAGCCTTTCAAATCTTTCAGCCTCACAACAGAGATTCCTTTGACCGGCAATCACACCTTCCGCGAAAGGTTTGAAACAACCAATCTTTCAACGCGTTACCTTCGAGTCGTGGTAAAGAATCCCGGATTGTTGCCCGAAGGTTTGCCTGGGGCGGGATACGACTCTTGGGTCTTTATGGACGAAGTAATAGTGGAGTGACTTTTTATTTGCTTTTGCTGTACTGAATCTCCAGCGTCGAAACCTGTGGAGCCATTTCTGCACCTGTCAGTTCCACCTCCAAAATGCTGTTCTCTCTGATGAGACTCTTGAGCGAAAGTGTCTCGGTACGCCATTCGCCCTCCTGTATGTTGCGTAGTGGATAGTATTCCTCGGCAAGCAAGCGATTGCGCTTTCCTAGTTCAATGACTCTTACATGTAGTTGCACATCCGTCAACTTACCCGGTCCGAGGTTATGCAAATCGACCATCAAAGAGCAGGAAGCCTTTTCGTAAACCATAGTTGCCTTCGACTCAAAACGCACTCCCTTGACAAGGACGCTCGGCGAATCGTCCACAGGAACGACCTCCATCTCTGCCTTCAAATAATCATCAGGGATTTGCCCAATTTGCCAGTTGGGCATAGTCGTTTCCAAATAAAAGTATTTAGTGTCCTGAAACAGCAGATACCGATCGGCAACCACCTCATCGCAATGCACGCCTAAAGCCATGTGCTCTGGCAGCACCAACAAGACGAAATCAATGTCCATCTCGTAGAGCAATGCGACCAGCAAGGCCACCTTGTCCTCACAGTCGCCACAACCATCCACCAACGTTTCAATGGGATAACGCACATACTCCTCCTTGCCTTTTGAGTCGGCATCAAAAGCGTAGGGCAATGACTGCACGAAGGTGAGCGCCAAATCAATGCGGTCTTTTTCGGTAAGCGCATAACGACCAAATTCTTGCGCAATGGATTGCATCACAGAACGGTCGTGCTCCGATAGCATGAAACTATAGTAATTGGGCGGCATCTCGCCATCATTGAATTGATACGCGTATGCCAAATGCTCACGGTCGTTACGATAATAATCATAGAGTTTTTTGCTGATATTCAGCATAATAGAACATTCCTTACCCTTATATTTCCATGAATGCTCCACCTCAAAATAGTCATCCCATTCCACCACAGAATGCGCTAGAGCAGAGAGACTAAAACAGGCCAGCATTAATATAAGGTGCAAACGGAAACGCATAGAGTAGGTTTTTACCCATGTTAACGCAAAAACCATGCAAAAATTGCGAACAGGGTGTAGGACTGTCGCATCGTGGCAACCGCATAGCAGGGTTGCATGATGCGGCTGCCGTAATACGACAGTCCTACAGCCTTTATTTTCCCCAATAATGGAATTCCTTCACCTCTTTCAGCAATTCCTTGACGGCAGCTTCCAGTTGTTCGTCAACGCCTTCTGCCATCTTCTCGGGTGTGTTGCGTACTTTGACATCAGGTTCTAACTGTGTGTTTTCCAACCAATTGCCTTGTTCGGTGCGATAACCCACCACAGGCAGGCCGAAATACAACGACGGGTCTTGCAGGGTCTCCCAAGTCACGCTCGACATGGTGCCAGGCACAGGCATACCCACGAGACGCCCCATCTTCTTGTATTTGTAGACCCAAGGCGTTCCATGTGCATTGCTGTAATTGGCCTCGCCGATAATCATCACCGAAGGCTTGTTGTAGCGTCGCGAAGGCATCACGCAGGCCACACTGTCGTTGACGACTTGCTCCAAGTATTTCTCACCACTGAACAGGATCTCGATGTCCTCGTGCAGGCGACCGCCGCCATTGAAGCGCGTGTCGATGACAATGCCTTCGCAGAGGTTGTATTTGCCGAGGATTTGGGAATACACGTCACGATAGCTGGCATCACCCATGCTGCGGATGTGGACATAACCAAGGCGGCCATTGGAGAGTTTCTCCACAGTCTCTTCGTTATGTTTCACCCAACGGTTGTAAAGCAGTTCGTTCATTGCGCCGTGACTGATGGGCTTCACAGTTTCATCCCACGTCTTGCCGCCATCGGAGACGGTCACCAAAACGGTCTTGTCGCGTTTGTTGTTAAGCAAAGGATAATAGTCCATACCTTTCGTAATCTCCACGCCGTCAATCTTTTGAATGACAGAACCCGCTTTCACTTTAGAACTCTTCTTGTCGAAGGGACTGCCTTCCACCACCTCGGCAATCTTCAAGCCATCGCCTTTGTAATCGAGGTCGAGAAGCACACCGAACTCTGCCGTGGCGTCGCCTTTGCCAGAGGGACGATAACCCGATCCCGTATGCGACACGTTCAATTCGCCCAATATCTCGCTCAACATCTCCGAGAAGTCGTAATTATTGTTGATATGCGCCAAGAAAGGTTGGTAGGCCTCTTTCATCATGTCGAGGTCCACGCCATGATGGTCTTTCATGAAGAAACGCTTCTCGATTTGCAGGAAGACATGATTGAACATGTACTCACGTTCGGCGGCGAGGTCGAGTTCCATGGTGGCGTCGAATTTAATCGGCGTCGACTTGCCACCCTTATCCACCTTTTGCAGGTTGCCGCCCGAAAGCAGGAAGATGTTGTCGTCCTTCACGACCAAATGGGCACCGCCCTGCCCCATTTTCTTCGTGATCTTCATCGACTTCTCGCGGACGTCCATCTCCCACAGGTCGTAGCCTTTCTCAAACGAAGTCATAAAATAAAGTTTCTCGCCGTCCTTCGACAAAGCCATGCCACTCAAATTGGATGACATTGGCGTCAGGCGGATGACACGGTCCTGCAAATGCTCCAAGTCAACTTCTATCTTCTTGGATTCCTTGGGTTTCTCGTCTTTTTCGGTCCCTGAACCTGTCGAAGAGACATCCTTCTTATCGCCTTTCTTGTCCTTGTCCTTTTTCTTGTCGCTCTTCTCCTCCTTTTTCGGCTCGTCTTTCTTGTCATCCTTCTTTCCTTTCTCCTGCTCCTTCAACAAGGCGTATTCTTCCTTGTTGAGGCGGAACTTGTCGTAGGCATCCTGGTTCAGGAAGGCGATGAAAGCATCCCTTTGACTGCCCCATGAGGCATGGGAACGCATGCCATATCGGTCCGAATTGTAGAGAATGGCATTGCCATCCAACACCCACTGCGGGTCGTCATCGAAGTAAGCGCTCTCGGTGATGTTGTATATCTTCATATCACCGCTGGCCGACACGATGGCGACATCGGAATAGGGATCGCGCATGTGGGTAATCAAAGTTATGGCAAACCATTTGCCGTCGGGTGACCATTCATAGCCAATGCTACCATAATGCTGTGTGCCATCGGTGATTTGACGCACCTGATTGGATTCTATATTATAGACTTTCAATATATTACGATTCTCAACAAAAGCGATTTCCTTGCCATCGGGCGAATAGTCAGGATTGCTGCGCTCGATGCCGTCGTTGTCGAATAGAGGTTTCTCGTCAATCAAGGTGGCATAGGCGAAGTTGTAGTCATCCTTGCGTACGATGGTGGCCTGGTAGAGGTTCCAGTAACCATCGCGCTCCGAAGCGTAAACCAAAGTGCGGCCGTCCTTCGAGAACGAAGGGCTGCGCTCGGCCTGCGGCGTGTGCGTGATCTGTTTTGTGGTGGCGTATTCGTCCATACCCGTGACAAAGACCTCGCCGCGCGAGACGAAGGCAATCAACTTGCCATCGCTGCTCAACGCAAAGTTGCCTGCACCTTTGAAGTCCTGCTTCACCAACTGTTCCGCCTCCTGGTCGTTGACGATTTCAATGTTCACCTTTTGCGGCTCACTGCCAATGCTTTGCGTGTATATTTCACCCATGTAGCCATAGCACAACAAACCATCATTGCTCACCGAAAGGAAACGCACGGGATGCGTCTTGAAGTGAGACACCTGCTCCACCTTTTCTAAATCATTGGCGGGAGCCTTGTAGACATTGAAACTGCCATTGTTGCGCTCACTCAAGAAAACAACATCCTTATAACCAGGCAAATATCTCGGGTCGCGGTCTTCACCAACATTGCTGGTCAAAATGGTGTGGGACTTTTTCTTGGCGTTGTAGTACACCACATCGCGAGCCACCGAAGAGGTGTGGTGCTTGCGCCAAATGTTCTCGCTGCCTTTGCGGTCGTAGTAAAGGAACGACTTGCCATCCTTGTCGAACGACATGCTGCATACAGGCACTGCCACAACTTGCTCTGGTCGACCGCCTTCTGTGCTAACCTTATACAACTCAGTAATCCAACTCGAGGCAAACTGCACATTCTCTGCCGCTTTTTGGATTTGAGCGGAGAAATAGATCTCCTTACCGTCGGGCGAAAACGCCAATGGAATCTCAGTGGACGAGTTGGTTGTGATGCGCTTGGCCACGCCACCTTCGGCCGAAACTAGATAGATGTCGAAATTGCCATTGCGGTCGGTAGCAAAGGCGATTTGTTTGCCGTCGGGCGACCACACAGGATCTGCATCGTAAGCAGTGTTTGTCGTGATTTGCTGAGCTTTACCGCCGTTGGCATTCACAACATACACATCACCTTTATAGCAGAAGGCAATCTTGTCACCCAAGGGCGAAATCACATTATGACGCAACCATAGCGGTTGGGCGGAAAGGTTCGTGCAGACCGCCAATAGAACAATGAAGAATAGTTTTTTCATAGAATTAATACTTATTTATTGATTATCTTTATTTTACATCAAAACAAAGCACGGATTCGCCTTCCAAGAACAGTTCCAACCTATCGCCGACATGCACCTCACCCACGCCTTGTGGCGTACCAGTGAAGATACAATCACCTTCGTTCAAAGTGACGAAACGGGAGACATGGGAAACAATCCTGTCAAAACTGAAAATCATGTCACGGCTATGGCCTTGCTGCGCCCATTCGCCATTGAGTCTCATGCCAAAAGAAATGTCGTCAATACAATTCAATTCGCTGATTTTCTTAAACATGCCCATCGGAGCAGAACAATCAAAGGCCTTGGCAACTTCCCAAGGATGACCTTGGGCCTTGCATTTGCTTTGCAGGTCACGGGCAGTGAAGTCGATGCCAACGGTGATAGCATCATAATACTCTGAGGCAATTCTCTCTTCAATGGCATTTCCATTCTTGCACACATGCAGCACCAGTTCCGTCTCATAATGGATTTCGTTTGAGAAAACGGGATAAGGAAAGGACTCTCCGGCAGGCAGCAACGCCGTATCGGGCTTCATGAAAAACATGGGCTCGGAAGGCAACGCATTGTCCAATTCCTTGACATGCGCCAGATAATTGCGTCCTATGCAGATGATTTTCATCACTTTATCACTTTACAGTCTTGCCGCCCATGCGCAATTTGATGGCCGTCACCACTTTCTTCGTATAGCGCGGAAAATCGTTTTTCATGATCCAGTCGTAATAGGGCGGTTCCATACGGAACACGTCCTCCACCCTCTTGCCTTTGTGCTTGCCAAACATAAAGACCTCCTTGCCCTCTTCATCAAAGATGATTTGGCCTGAGAGGTCGGCATTCCTATGATGGGCGGAAAACTCAGATAATTGCTTCATGTCATTGATAGGCCCTTGAGACTTGTTTCCCTTGCCATCTTCATAATCAACGCCTTGATATTTATCAAGCATGGCACAAAGCACATCATAGGTAGCCTTAGTGTCGGCCATGGCGCCATGAGCACCTTCCAACTCGGCATGGCAAAAATAGCGGTAGGCACTCTTCAAGTTGCGCGGTTCCATCTTCATGTAGATGTTCATCACATCGATGAAGTCGCGGCCTTTGAGTTCGAAGTCGTAATCAACGCGGAGGAACTCCTCAACCAACATAGGTAGGTCGAACTTCAGAATATTGTAACCGGCCAAGTCAGCATTGCCGATGAACAACGCAATCTCTTTGGCCTTCTCGCGGAAAGTAGGCTTGTCGACCACCATCATGTCGGTATAGCCATGTACAGAGGTGGATTCAGGGGAAATAGGCATTTCTGGGTTGAGCAACCAAACACGCTGCTCCTCGTTGCCGTTCACGTTGATTTTCAGCACGCTCATCTCTACGATGCGGTCGTGCGAAGGATTCAGGCCTGTCGTCTCCAAATCGAAAAATGCAATAGGCCGTTTCAAATTCAGTTGCATAGGATAACAGATTTTGAGTGCAAAAATAACGATAAAACGCTCCGATATTTATTTTTTTCCTACTTTTGCCCCACTTTTCAAACAAAAATAGAACGATTAGAAAGTATCAAATTATTGAAAGACATGATGGAAGAAAATGAAATGAAAGAGAGAGAAGATTTGTTCTCAAAGGCAGTGAAAGCAGGAAAGAGAACTTACTTCTTCGATGTGAAGTCAACCAAAAACGACGAAAAGTACATCACAATAACCGAGAGCAAGCGCCGTTTCGACGAAGGCCAACAACGCTTCTTCTACGAGAAGCACAAGATCTTCCTCTACAAGGAAGACTTTGAAAAAGTGTCGAAAGGTCTTGCCGATGCCATCAAATACATCGAAACTGGCGAATACCCTGCCGACTATTACGAACAGCCCGAACCGCGTCACTTCGAAAGCGCCGAGGGCGAGAGCCACAGCGAAATCGACAGCGCCATTGATAAATGGTTCGACAGTTTAGACAAATAAGCATCGCAAAACGCTCCAAACACAAGGCCGCAAGCTTTTGCGGCCTTTTTTATTGCCATCTCCATGAACAACAAAAACTTATCAACAAATCGCGCCGTTGTTGATAACTTTCACTTAGGAGCGGCAATATTTCGCGCCAAAAAACGTAATTTTGTAGCGTAAATTATTTGACTGAAATGGGTAAGACAATAGCGATAGCCAACCAAAAGGGAGGCGTGGGCAAAACCACGTCCGCCATTAACCTCGCGGCCAGTTTGGCCGTTCTTGAATACAAGACCCTCCTCATCGATGCCGACCCGCAGGCCAATGCCACCTCAGGTGTAGGCACCGACCCGAGGACCGTGGAGACGAGCGTCTACGAGTGCATCATTGACCAAGTGGACCCGAAGACTGTCATCACCGAGACGGAGACCCCCAACCTCTACCTGTTGCCCGCCCACATCGACCTCGTGGGAGCCGAAATCGAGATGATCAACCTGCCCGAACGCGAACTGATGATGAAGAAACTTCTCGCTCCCATCAAGGACGATTACGACTTCATCATCATCGACTGCTCTCCTTCGCTAGGTTTGGTCACTGTCAACGCACTCACCGCCGCCGACTCAGTCATCATCCCCGTACAATGCGAATACTTCGCCCTCGAAGGTCTTGGCAAACTATTGAACACCATTAAGATAGTTCAAACGCGCCTCAATCCCAACTTGGACATCGAGGGCATTCTCCTCACCATGTTCGACACGCGTCTGCGCCTTTCAAAGCAAGTCGTGGAAGAAGTGAAAATGCACTTCCAAGACATGGTGTTCAACACCATCATCAACCGCAACACACGCTTGAGCGAGGCGCCCAGCTTCGGCAAAACCATCGTCATGTATGACGCCAACAGCACAGGGGCTATCAACTACCTCAACCTAGCACGCGAAATCCTCGAAAAGAACAACCTATCCACCAAAGCCTAACACGCACATGCCCGACAAAACCAGAAAATCATTGGGACGCGGCCTCGATAGCATCCTGCAAAGTCCTGAAACCGACATCACCAGTCGCGACATCAGCGGCGATTTCGTGGCCGGCGCCGTGGCCGAAATCGACATCGACCTCATCGAGACCAACCCTTTCCAGCCCCGCACCGAATTCGACGAGACCGCCCTGCGCGAATTGGCACAATCCATCAAGGAACAAGGTGTCATTCAACCCGTTACAGTAAGAAAACTCGGTTACAACAAATACCAACTCATCTCTGGCGAACGCCGTCTTCGCGCCTCTAAGATGGCAGGACTCCACAAAATCCCCGCCTTCATCCGCGTGGCCAACGATGAGCAGATGCTCGAACTCGCCCTCATCGAGAACATCCACCGCGAAAACCTGAACGCCATCGAAGTAGCCATCTCCTACCAGCGACTCATCGACGAGTGCAACCTCACCCAAGAGGAAGTGAGCGAGAAAGTGGGCAAGAGCCGAAGCGCCGTGGCCAATTTCCTGAGGTTGCTGAAACTGCCGCCCGAGGTGCAACTCGCCATCCGCGATGGCCATATCACCATGGGCCACGCTCGCGCCCTTATCAACATCAACGACAAGGAAGAGCAACTGAAACTGCTCCAACAAATCATCATGGAAGAGATGACCGTTAGGCAGACCGAGGAATTGGCCGACAAAGCCAAAGGCAAGACCGACAAGGAACGCAAGCAGACTAACTTCATCCCCGAACACTTCAAAAGCAGCATCAAGAAACTGTCGCAGACCCTCAACACCAAGGTCAAGGTGAAACGCAACGTGAAAGGCCAAGGCAGCGTGGTCATCGACTTCAGGGACGAGGCCGAGTTTGACCGCATTATGGAACTCTTTAACCAGAAATAACCCCATGATGCGCCGCTTCCTATTCCTCTTGGGCATCATCATGATGGTCGCCTTTCAACCAACGGAAGCGCAAAACGTGGTGTTCGACACCATCGGCAACACCGTCATCTCGGCCGACACTATAGTGAAAGAAGAGAAGACCAAGGAACCCAGCAAAAGCAAGAAAACGCACAGCCCCCAAAAAGCCACCATCATGTCGGCATGCCTGCCCGGACTGGGACAGGTTTACAACGGCAAATGGTGGAAAGTGCCCATCGTCTATGCCGGTTTAGGAGGCTTGGGGTATCTGGCCTACAGCAACCACTACGAGTACAGGTCCTATCTCCACGCCTACGAATACAAGACAGGCGACTTGCCCGATGGCGTGGTCCTAAATGACCACGAGACCGACTTGGCCAACAGATATGCCGATGGCCAGTTGCAGACATACAAGGAGTCGTACCGCCGCGACTTTGAGTTCTACACTATCCTCACTATTGCATGGTACGGCCTCAACATCTTGGATGCCTGCGTCGACGGGCACCTCTACGACTACGACATCAGCGACGACCTTAGCTTCAGCATCGACCCATATCGGCCCGTGGAGACACCAAGTAAAATGCCACAATTTGCCCAATTAGGACTATCCTTTAAACTGAACTTCTAATGAAATCCCATTTACAGACACGAGACTTCGAGACACGAGACACGGGACTTTTTCCCGTCTCGCGTCCTATAGTCCCGCGTCCCGGGTCAAATTCTCAACTATGAAAATAGCAATTATCGGATACGGAAAGATGGGCCACGAGGTGGAAAAAGCCGCCCTCGCCCGACAACATAGCATCGTCGTCACCATCGACAATCCCCAAGAATGGGAAGAACGCCTTGGCCAACTGAAACACGCCGATGTCGCCATCGACTTCAGCCAACCAGACCAAGTGGTGGCCAACATCCACCGCTGCTTCGATCTGCATCTGCCTGTCGTCGTGGGCACCACAGCATGGCAAGACCATTTCGAAGAAATCAAGCAACGCTGCCTCAACGAAAAGCAAGCCCTTTTCACTGCGCCCAATTTTAGCATTGGGATGAACATCATGTTCCTGCTCAACAAGCAGTTGGCCAAGTTTGCAGAGCAATATGGCTACCAACTCTCCATGGCCGAAACCCACCACATCCACAAACTCGACAAACCCAGCGGCACTGCCGTGAAACTGGCCAACGACATCCTCGCCATCGACCATGACTATGACCGTTGGAGCATCGACGCTCCCTCTGACCATACCTTATATATTAACGTGACCCGAGAAGGTGAGGTGAACGGCATCCACAGCGTGATGGCCGAGTCGCCTGCCGACAAAATCACCCTCACCCACGAGGCCTATAACCGCCAAGGCTTCGCCATGGGCGCCATCGCCGCCGCCGAGTTTCTGATGGGGAAAACGGGATGCTTTGGGATGGAGGATTTAATTGGTACATAATTTTGTGGTCCACAAAGTTGTGGTCCACAAAGTTGTGAACCGTTAATATATCTGCGTAATCCATTCAAAAACAATAGATTAATAACACCATTCTTTAACAAACCATAGTTCAAAAACAGGGTCGGTGAGTACGATTCCGCTGGGGGTGTTCTCTATCAGTTCTTTTTGTGTCAATACGGTCTTGATTCTAGAGACATTGGATTTCGAACCCAAGTCATAGGTGGCCAAGATCTCTTTGGAGGTGAAATCTGTATGAACGCCTTTGGCAACAGCTTTCAAAAAGTTCATTTGGTAGGCTGTCAGGTTCTCGATTTGCCGTAAAAACAGCAGTGAATTTTGGTTCAGCAGGTCCTCAATGGCGATTTCCAAAGCAGCCTCGTCAGCCTTTTTCGTGGTGTTGAGCATGACATTCCAAGCCAATTGCTGCACATACGAGGACTGGTTTTCCACCGTCGAGCATATCTTTTCAATGATGACGTCGGAAATGCTCATGCCCTTTTCCTCAAACTTCTGACGAATGAAGGGAATCCAGTCTTCCGTTGGGATAGGCTGTAAAAACATAAGGTCGCCAAACTGGTAAAAAGGCATTCTCTTGTTTTGGAAGAGATTGGAAAGCAGGTGCTTTTTGCTTCCGAACAGGCAATACGAGGCATCACTTTGCAGTTGCCAGATTCCACGCATTTTCTTCTGCACTTTCAGTGAATCAGGAAATTCGCCAATCTGTTGGAACTCGTCAATGCAAACGACAATGTGTTTGCCCATCTTGGCCGCAATGCGTTCAGGCAGTTGTAGGATTTCTTCAGGCGAGTAGTCTTTGGGCGTGATGCCAAGGGATAAAGACAACTCGTTGTTAGGATCGGGACCGAATGAGATAGTTGGCGACAAGCGAACCAAAAACTCCTTGATATTCTTCATGACGGCCTCGGCTTTGCCTGCAGTTTGCTTCATCAAGGCGGCAGCAAACTTGTTATAGAACTCATATTCATTGCGGCAGTCATAGATATCCATATATACCGTCACAATGGATTTTGTGTCAACAAGCGTCTGGACTTTCCTCACAAGAGAAGTCTTGCCCATCCTTCGCGGAGAAATGAGTATCATGTTCTGCCCGTTTTCAAAGTCTTGTTTCAGGCGCCTGGTCTCCTTTTCACGGTCTGTAAAGTTGTCGCCTGTAACAGCCACACCATAAATGAAAGATTTTTTCATGATTCCAATCTTTATGAATTATGGGGCAAAAATAAACATTTTTCTTATAGTACACAAACTTGTGGTCCACAAAACTGTGTACTAAAGAATAAAAAATTACGCAAGACTCAATAAATTAAGAATTTCTCCCTACTTTTGCAGCCGAAAATACTATTTGACCTTAACCATCGTTAATACAGGAAATACAAATCAAAAATGTCACTATTACTCTTCATCCTTATCGTCCCGGCCCTCTTCACCATCCCGATTGCGTTTTGCTGGAAACAGTTTGAGGCTGCTGGACAAAAGGGCTATTACAGCCTCATCCCCTACTACAACATCTTTATTATGTTGAAAATCATCGGCAAACAGAAGAAATTCTGGTGGTGGTTCTTCATCGTCTTCCCTTACATCAACATCTTCATGCTACTGCTCATGCTCGTAGAATTGGGCAAGTGCTTCGGCAGATTCAAGGTTTGGGAAGAAGGCGCTGCCGCCCTTTTGCCGTACATTTTCTTCCCCATCATCGCCAAAAATGACAAGTACCAAGACCCGCTCACTACCAAACGCCCCAAGAAGTCAACGGCTCGCGAATGGTTCGATGCCATTGTTTTCGCTGTGGTCGCCGCATTGATTATCAGGACTTATGTCTTCGAGATGTTCACCATCCCCACATCGAGCATGGAAAAGTCACTCTGCGTAGGTGACTACTTGGTCGTCAGCAAGATACATTACGGCCCCAAAGGACCTAACACACCTATTTCCTTCCCCTTTGTGCACAACACTTTGCCTTGGAGCAAGACCAAAAAGTCATACCTCGAATGGATCAAGTTGCCTTATCATCGCTATCCTGGCGTTTCGACGATGAAACGCTACGATCCCATCGTGTTCAACTATCCTGCAGGCGACACGGTCTGTGAGAACTATCAAAGCAGCATTAGTTATTACGATCTCGTGCGCGAATATGGACGCGAAGCCGTATGGAACGGCAAAATAACGCTCAATCTTAATGGACAACCAACCCCGAGCGGCAAGGTCATCGCCCATCCCGTCGACAAACGCGAAAACTACGTGAAACGCCTCATCGGAATGCCTGGCGACAATCTGAAAATCGTTGACGGTGTGGTCTATATCAATGGCGAAAAGGCCGAAGAACCCGAAAACATGCAGCACAACTACACCGTGGTGACCACCACTGGCGGCATCAACAAGCAGACCGTGGAGAAATACGACATCACAGAAGGCTATCCTATTGACGAAAACACCTTTGTCCTCAATATCAGCGCAAAAGTAGCCGATGAACTCATCAAACTGCCTTACATCACCTCAGTCATGCGCAACGTGGAAGCCCCGGGGCAAGGCACCAACCCTAGCATCTTCCCCCATCGTCCCGACCTCTATCCATGGAATGTGGACAACTTCGGTCCCATTTATATCCCGAAGAAAGGCGAAACGGTGAAGCTGGACCTCAATACGCTGCCGCTTTATGAGCGTGTCATCCATGCCTACGAGCTCCACGACCTGAAGGTGGAAGGCAACCAAATCTACATTGATGGGAAGCCTGCCGACAGCTACACCTTTGAGATGGACTATTACTGGATGATGGGCGACAACCGCCACAACTCTGCTGACTCTCGCTATTGGGGTTTCGTCCCTGAAAACCATATCGTTGGAAAACCCATTCTCGTATGGCTCTCAAGAGACAAGGAAAATGGCGGCATCCGATGGAAGCGAATGTTTAAAATCCCTAAATAAACCATGACAAACAGGCTGCCTCATTCGACAGCCTGTTTTTTTGTCCAAAAAACGCACAAGGCCCAATCCCTGAACCAACTATTTTGTTTATTTTTGCAAGTCATAACGAAGACAGAAAATGAGCGACAAAAACAACCGAAGAGAGAACACTTTCAAGAAGAAGCAGACCGAACCTGAAATGGATGAGGATTCTTCCGTCATCATAGAAGATACCGAAGAAAAGAAAAGCAAGAAAAAGGACGGTCCAGACAAGGAAAAGAAAACAACAAAGAGCAAGGAAAAGGAACCAAAACAGAAAAAGGAACCAAAAGAACCGAAAGAAGCCGGTAGAGTGCAAAAAATCATCGGCATCTTGTTTGTCTGCTTGGCCATTTTCCTTGGCATCGCCTTAATATCCTATCTGGTGACATTCTTTAGCGGACGCTATCAAGAACTAGGCGTTGGCGGAAAGATACTCAACCAAAAAGAGAATATTGACAATCTGAAAGGCAGCGGTGGCGTGTTTTTGGCCCAGACTCTCATCAAAGAGTCGTTCGGCATCGGAGCGTTTTTCTTTGTTTATTTATTGACCATCATAGGCTTGCGCCTGACAGAGACCCTCAAATTCAAGATGTGGAATGTATGGAAATGGGCGCTGCTATGTTTGGTTTGGATGCCACTATTCTTCGGTTTCATCACCCAATTTGCGCCCGACTGCGCCATCTTCGGCGGTGCCGTCGGCAAATGGCTCAATGACATTTTGACCAACGTTATCGGCAACGCCGGCGTGATCCTCATTCTCGCATTCCTGCTGCTGGTCTTCCTCGTCTACCAATTCAACTTGACACTCACTTATTTCAAGCGCAGGCGCGAGAAAAAAGAGGAAGAAGCGCGCATTCAAGCTGCTATCCTTGCAGAGCAACGCATCAAGGAACAATTTGAGGCGGACAACAATACCACCGATGGCGGAGAAGACATTGACCCAGACGCCATCGACGATGATGAAAACGACAAAGAAGACGACCATGAAACTGACTTGCCTCCCGTCACCTCATTCACCAAAGACCCGACATTCGTCATCGTCAATCCTGACGACAACGCCGAAAAGCCTGAAAGCAAGCAAAACACAATTATTCAAAAAGACGAAGATCCTCTGGAACCATCAATCATTTTGCCGCCACTGACGACAGAAACCACCAGCAAATCCGACGACAAGTCACAAGAAAATACTGACAATGGAACCCCAGAAAAGTCTGACAGCGAAGCGGAAAAAGTAGAATTGGTCATCGAAAACACGACAACCGAGAAGACTGTGGACGAAGGCAAGAACATGGAACATCACACCATCGACACTCCTTTCGACCCGCACTATGAGTTGCGCGACTTCAAGTTCCCCACTTTAGACATGCTTAACGACTACGGCGGCGGAAAATCGGAAATCGATGAAGAGGAACTGAACGCCAACAAGAACAAAATTGTGGAAACTCTGGGCAACTACGGCATCGCCATTGACAAGATCAAGGCAACCATAGGTCCCACAGTCACGCTGTATGAAATCGTCCCTGCAGCAGGAGTCCGCATCTCGAAAATCAAGAACCTGGAGGACGACATTGCCTTGAGCCTTGCCGCATTGGGCATCCGTATTATTGCACCCATACCTGGCAAAGGCACCATCGGCATCGAAGTGCCGAACAGCAAACCTGAGACCGTCTCCATGCGCAGCGTGCTCAGTTCAGAGAAATTCCAGAAATCAAAATATGCGCTGCCTTGTGCCATCGGAAAGACCATCTCCAACGAGACCTATGTCTTCGACTTGGCCAAGATGCCTCACATCCTAATGGCTGGTGCCACAGGACAAGGCAAGTCAGTAGGACTCAACGCCATTGTCGCTTCGCTACTTTATTGCAAGCACCCCTCCGAGTTGAAATTCGTCATGGTCGACCCGAAAAAGGTGGAGCTAACGCTCTATAACCGCATCGAGCGCCATTATCTGGCCAAGTTGCCTGATTCCGAGGATGCCATCATCACAGACGTCAAGAAGGTGGTGCGCACGCTGAACTCTCTCTGCATTGAGATGGACCAGCGCTACGACCTGCTCAAACAGGCCGAGTGTCGTAACATCATCGAATACAATGAGAAATTCAAGGCTCGCAAACTGCTGCCCACTGAAGGGCATCGCTTCTTGCCTTACATTGTGCTGGTCGTCGACGAGTTTGCCGACCTTATCATGACTGCAGGCCGTGAGGTTGAAGCCCCCATTGCCCGTCTTGCGCAATTGGCCCGTGCCATTGGAATTCACCTCATCATCGCAACGCAACGCCCTTCTGTCAATATCATCACAGGTTCCATCAAGGCCAACTTCCCCGCCCGTATCGCTTTCCGCGTCATTTCCCAAGTCGACTCGAAGACCATCCTCGACCAAAGCGGCGCCAACCAACTCATTGGTCGCGGCGACATGCTGCTCTCCACAGGCAACGACCTCGTGCGCTTGCAATGCGCATTCATTGACACGCCCGAAGTGGAAAGAGTGACCGACTTCATCGGTTCGCAACGCGGCTATGCCGAACCATTCCTGCTGCCTGAAGTGCCTGAAGAAGAAGGAGAAGGCACCGACATCGACGACGATGGAGAACGCGACAGCCTCTTTGAAGAAGCCGCCCGTATCGTGGTGCAGACAGGACAAGGTTCCACCTCAATGATCCAACGCAAACTGAAACTCGGCTACAACCGCGCTGGTCGCATCATCGACCAACTGGAGGCAGCGGGCATCGTCGGACCATTCTCCGGCAGCAAGTCGCGCGAAGTGAAAGTGACTTCTGAAGCCGCTTTGGAACAGATTTTGCGGGATCTCTACAACAAAGATAACGGAATCTGACAATGAAAACTAAAAACATCATCGCCTGCCTTGTTTTATTGATTACAGCACAGGCAGTTAACGCACAAAGCAATGCCGAGGCGCTTATCCGCCTCCTTGTCGACCAAGTGAAAAACCATAAGAATGTTGAAATGACCTTCAACTATCAAATCAGCACCGATGGAAAGAACTTTGCGGAAAGCGAGAAAGGCCATGCCTGGTTGCAAGGCGAAGCCTATAAAATCGAAATGGCAGACCAGCAGACTATTAGCGACGGCAAGACCATTTGGTCGTATCTTATTGACGACGAAGAAGTAATGGTAAGCAATGCTAGCGACGGCGCCGACAACACGCCTTTGAAACTCCTCACCTCGTTAGACGAGAGCTATGCTGCCTCGCTATCAGGCATTGACGCGCAAGGTGTGGCCACTGTTGAACTTGCCAATCCCAAGGGACAATACAAACGCGTAACCTTGAAAATCAATACGAAGAAAAAAGACCTGAAAAGCGCTGACATATATTTGGAAGATGGCAGCAAGGTCGCTATCAACGTCGAAGAAATGAAATACGACCAACCATTGGGCAGCAATTTCTTTACCTTCGATGCAAAAAAACACCCCAAGGTGGATATGATTGACATGCGGTGACGCAATAAAACACCCCATTAGATGTTATTTAATGTAGAGACGCGCCTTGGCACATCTCTACAAACGATAATTCAGGAATCAACAAATTGAATATTCAACATAATTAAAGCAACATGAATCTTCTTGAAATTCAACAGACGGTCAACGATAGCATTTCAGCCGTAGCACCAGGAGCAGTGGAACAACCCACGGAATTCAAACTCTCCATTTTTGAACTCGCCACCAAAGGCGGATGGATTATGATTTTGTTGGCAGTCTTGTCACTCATCGCAGTTTACATCTTCATCGAAAGATTCATTGTCGTATCTCGTGCCACGAAATACGACAAGGGATTCATGGACCGCATTCGCGAATACATGAAAGAAGGCAAATTGGACTCGGCAAGGACCCTGTGCCGCGGCAACTCCACACCTATCTCGCGCATGATTGAGAAAGGTCTCTCCCGCATCGGCCGTCCTCTGGGCGACATCAACTCTGCCATTGAAAATGTTGGCAACTTAGAAGTCGCAAAACTCGAACGCGGTGTCAGCATCCTCGCCATGATTGCAAGTGCCGCCCCGATGATAGGTTTCTTAGGCACCGTGACAGGCATGATTCGCGCATTCTATAATATGTCGATGGCGGGCAACAATATTGACATTTCTCTGCTTTCATCAGGCATCTACGAGGCCATGGTGACCACCGTTGGCGGCTTGATTGTTGGCATCATCGCCTATTTCTTCCATGCCATCCTCACCAACAAGATCCAAAAGGTCGTCAATCTGCTTGAAGGCAAGGCCACTGAATTCATGGATGTCTTGAATGAACCTGCATAAAATCAGCACATTATGGCCATCAAATCAAGAAATAAGGTAGAGCCCACCTTCAACTCCTCGTCCATGTCGGACTTGGTGTTCTTGCTGCTGATTTTCTTCATGCTCACTTCGACCTTGGTCGCACCCAACGCCATCAAACTTATGCTGCCTTCCAGCAACAGCAAAACCATGGCAAAGCAGACCATCACTGTGTATATCGACGAGAACTATCAATACCAAGTCAATGACACTAGGGTTTTAGACGAAAACCAACTCATGGACCTTATCAACACCCAAATTGGCAATGACCCACAAGCCACGGTAGTGCTACGTTCCGACAAGACCGTACCCGTACAATACATTGTGAACGTGATTGATGCCGTCAATGAGATCAATAATGCCACAGGCAACAACCACAAGGTAATTCTAGCCACTTCACCGAAAAAATAGCATAACATGGACAAAAACGAAAAAAAAGACAAAGGAGTTGCAATAGCGGGTAGCATCACGGTGCATGCTTTGCTGGTGCTGGTCTTGCTCCTGATGGCCTTCAGAACCCCACTTCCGCTGCCTGGCGAAGAGGGCGTGGAAGTCGACCTCGGCATGATGGACCAAGGCATGGGTAACATTCAACCCGACAAACCTGCCATCCCAGTAGCCGCACAACCAAAGCAAGAACAAAGCCGAAGCAAGGAAGACATCGTCACCCAAAACGATGAGGAAGCACCTGCCATCGAAAAAACCAAAGTCACAAAACCTAAACAAGAAAAACCTGCTGAGGATCCTAAACCTAAAGTCAACGACCGTGCCTTGTTCAAGGGCAACAACAACCCGCAGGCTGGCGGTTCGGAAGGCATCACAGGGCAACCCGGCGACCAAGGCAAGCCCAATGGATTAAAAGACATCAAGCAATATGACGGCAATGGCGGCAGAGGCAACGGAACTGGTTACGACCTTGGAGGTCGTGGCGCCAAGAGCCTCCATCGCCCCAATAATGACTTTAGCGAAGAGGGCATCATAGTAGTTGACATTTGGGTGAATCGCGCTGGGCAAGTCGTTCGCACAGAAGTCTCCCAAAAAGGCACGACATTGATTAACAACGAAATGCGTCAAAAAGCCAAACAAGCCGCCTTGCGTTCCACTTTCCAATCTGACCCAGACGCCCCAGAAGAGCAACACGGTACGATCACGTACACTTTTGTCATGAACCAATAACAAATCGTCCTTTCGCCCCTTCGATTTTCCGCAAGGATTGCTAGTTCAGGGTCTATTATTATATTTGTTACAGATTTAGAATTGATTATGTCGAATTGCCTTAAAAAAAACATATCGGTACTGGCAATATTATCTTTTTCAGTACTTTTTCTAACAGGTTGTTCCACTCAGACAATGAACTGGGAAGCCCATAAGTTTGCCAAACGTGTTGTTGAATTAGAGCAAGTGCAAAACCGCATGAAAGATCGCTCCAATTTGAGTGGCAAAAGGATGTCGGAACAAGAGTATGAGCAGTATTTTAGTGAATCCATTGACTACGTTAGAAAAACGCTGAAAAAGTATAGTGAAACGCCTAAGCAGCAACAGGAGTTTTACAATCTCGTGGAAAAAAACATGACCGAAATAAAGAACAAACAAAACCCAGAAGAAAACGGCAACACGTTGTTTTTCAACGACCTAATAAGGCAGTTCGTACTCGATCCAGAATCAACTGATAACAAAGCAGATCCCCAAGAGACAAACAATAGTTTTAGATATGGGAAAAGTCCCGCAGACCAAGTCATCAACATCAATTCCATAATGTATGATGCCCACCCAGCATCAGTAGGTATCGACTGGAATGCAAAAGACAAAGTTCCTTACCCATATGACAGTCTATTTGCTTCTCTTGGCATCTATTATGATATAGAATACGAATGCTGGAGACTTTCTGAGCAAGCCAGAATAGAATATGAAAGAAAAAAACAAGTAGTAGGTGAACTATTCAACAATTCTAAAACAATATCACCATCCATAAATAGCGAGAACGATAACGCGAACTCATACGACGAAAAAAAACCAACCACTGAAAAGCCGAAACAGGAAACAAAACCCAAGCAAGAAAAACCCGCTGAGGATCCTAAACCTATAGTCAACAACCGTGCCTTGTTCAAGGGCAACAACAACCCACAGGCTGGCGGTTCGGATGGCATCACAGGGCAGCCTGGCAACCAAGGCAAACCCAAAGGATTAAAAGACATCAAGCAATACGACAGCAATGGTGGAAGAGGCAACGGAACAGGTTACGTTCTCGGAGGCCGGGGCGCCAAGGCCCTCCAACACCCCAATAATGACTTTAGCGAAGAGGGCATCATAGTAGTTGACATTTGGGTGAATCGCGCTGGACAAGTCATTCGAGCAGAAGTCTCCCAAAAAAGTACTACCATCATCAACAGCGAGATGCGTCAAAAAGCCAAACAAACCGCCTTGCGTACCACTTTCCAATCTGACCCAAATGCCCCAGAAGAGCAACACGGTACGATCACGTATACTTTTGTCCTGCAGAATTGAGATTAGCAACGCTTTAGACCACTCTGCATTCATAATTTTTCATTCCGAATTAAAACACCGCCTATGAATTACACCGATACCCTCAACTGGATGTTCAACAAACTCCCAATGTACCAACGCATCGGAGCAGCAGCCTACAAGGCCGACCTCAACAACACCATCCAACTTCTCAACCTTCTCGACAACCCACAAAATGACTTCAAGTCGGTGCATGTGGCAGGCACTAATGGCAAAGGTTCTGTCTCTCACATGATAGCATCCGTGTTTCAGGAAGCAGGTTACAAAACTGGCCTTTACACATCGCCCCACCTGCGCGATTTCCGTGAACGCATCCGCATCAACGGCGAGATGATTCCCGAGGAAAACGTGGTGCAATTCATCGACACCTACAAGGAAAGGTTCGAGCAGATGGAACTTTCCTTCTTTGAAATGACCGTAGGCATGGCCTTCGACTACTTCTCGAAAGAAAATGTTGACATTGCCATTGTCGAAGTAGGCATGGGCGGACGATTGGATTCCACCAACCTCATCACTCCCGAGTTGAGCGTCATCACCAACATCGATTTTGACCACATGAAATTCTTAGGTGATACACGTGCCAAAATCGCATACGAAAAGGCAGGCATCATCAAGCCGGGCATCCCCGTAGTCATTGGAGAAACCCACCCCGAAACAGAACAAGTTTTCATGGACAAGGCCAAGGAATGCAACAGTCCCATCTGCTTCGCCGACCAAGTTTTCGACTGCGACAAAATCCATATCGAATCCAGCAGCATACAACAGTTTGATGTATGGAAAAACAGCGAACTCTATATGGAAGCCCTAGAACTCCCTCTGTTGGGCAACTATCAGCAGAAGAACCTCGCTACAGTAATGTGCGCGCTCGACCAATTGCGCGAAAAGTTCAATCTTTCTGAGGATGACATTCGCGATGGCATCGGTCGAGTGATTCGCAACACCCATCTCATGGGGCGCTGGCAGATACTTAATAACGATCCACTAACCATAGCTGACACGGGCCATAACGTCGCTGGCATCAAGGAAGTAGTGATGCAACTGGCAGAGATGAACTACGAGAAACTCCATTTTGTCCTCGGCATGGTCAACGACAAAGACATTGACAACGTATTGCAACTGCTGCCCCACAGTGCGGAATACTACTTCTGCAAAGCAGACATACCGAGAGGTTTAGACGCTAACATATTGGCACAAAAGGCTTTCGATATGGGTTTGCGCGGACAGGTTTATGAATCAGTTAGCCATGCCTATCGCTCGGCAGTCAACAATGCCCATTTTGGCGATGTGGTTTTCATCGGCGGAAGCAATTTCACCGTGGCCGAAGTCGTGTAAAGGAATAATTCTTAACTTTGCGGCCAATCAGCAGTTTCATGTCAGGCAAAAGGCTCCATATCGTCATAGGCATGCTCGTGGTCGTACTCATGTCGTCGTGCTCCATCAGGCGCTTCGTCCCCGAGGGAAAATACCTTGTGCAGAGCAACAAAGTCGTCATTGAGGAAAAAGGCACTGCCATCAGCAAAGCTGGCATCTCCCAATACATCTCTCTCAAACCATACAAAAACACTTTCCAAACCAACATCCCGACGTGGATCTACTACAAGAGTGAACGTCGGCCCAACAGCACGTTTTGGAAATGGCTGAACAAAAACTTTGGCAACCAACCCGTGTACTACGACAAGTCAGAGGCAAACAATTCATCCAAGCAGATGATGCGTTATCTTGACAACGTTGGTTATTTCAATTCCAAGGTGACCCACACCGTAAAAACAAAAAAATGGAGAAAGAGAGTCAAAATCACCTATCACGTTTATCCTACAAAACCATACACCGTCAATGAGATTGACTATGTCATTGAAGATAGTCTTGTCAATAGGTTGATTATGCGCGACAGCGCCAAATTCCCCGTCAAAGAAGGCGACATCTATAACGCCTATTCTTTGAAAAACGAGCGTGAACTCATCACTGAAAGGATGCGCAACTCTGGCTATTACTATTTCACTCGCGACAACGTTTATTTTGAAGTCGACAGCAACTACATGAATCACACTTTAAAGTTGTCGATGAAACTGAAAGACACCCCTTTGGCTTATAAACAATATAGAATCCGAGATGTCAAGATTTATCCAGATTTCTCCATCTTCAGAATGAACGACCATCCCTCCGACTCGGCCAAACTCACAGTAGAGTTCGGACGCCTTAAGAGAACCAACACGTGGGATTTCTATTACTACAATCAACCACAGGTAAAACCCCAAACCTTTTCGCAAGCAATTAACATTATTGAAGGACTGCCCTATAACCAACGGAGTGTCACCAATACCTATAAAGCCTTAAGCAATTACAGACTGTTCAGGAATGTCAACATTGAGTTTGACAGCGTAAGTTCCCCTAACGACTCGCTTAACCTGCTTGACTGCCGCATAACCATGCAACAAATCGACAAACACTCCTTCACGCTCCAAGCCGAAGGTACCAACTCCGATGGAGACTTGGGTGTTAAGGGAAGCTTGTCGTACAACAACAAAAACATATTCCATGGCGCTGAGACCTTCCAACTCAGTCTAAAAGGAGGTTTCGAAGCACAAAGACTCATTGGAAGCGAAATCACAGAAAGCGGCAAACATGTGTTCAACACTTGGGAACTGGGCTTGGCTGCTAGTGTCATTTTCCCTAAGTTCCTTTCGCCCATTTCCTTCCTTCAATTTGCCAGAGACTACCAACCCACCACAACCATCTCCTTGGGCTTCAACTCACAAATCCGATATTATTACTCACGCTATATCTCTACAGCCTCATTCAGTTACGACTGGAAGACCAACTATAGGCTGGGGCAGACCTTCTCGCCTGTCTTCCTTAACAGCGTGAAAATTGCAAACATCAACCCGACTTTCCAAGAGTATCTCGATATGGAGACCAGCCAGCGAAAAAAAGCCCAATACACTAGCCATCTCCTTTTAGGCACACGCTATTCGCTGGTTTACAACACACAGACCATCAACAAAACAGGCAGCTTTTTCTACCTGAAAGCTGACTTCGAATCAAGCGGCAACCTGCTCTCCTTGTTCAAAAACACCAAACTCATCACAACAGAAAACGGTCACTATGAGTTGTTTGGCATACGCTATGCGCAATATGTGAGAGGCAGTTTCGACGTAAGGCAACATCTTCAAATCAGTGAAGACTCATGGTTGGTGTTCCGAGAGTTTGCGGGTATCGGCATTCCATACGGCAACTCGCAAGACCTACCATTCGAACGCAGTTTCTACGGTGGTGGCGCCAACGGTTTGCGTGGATGGCTCTATCGCACTGTAGGTCCTGGCGGTTATGTAGCCAACAACAACGATGTTGAAAGAACAGGAGACCTTCAGTTGGAACTAAATGCTGAATATAGGTTTCCCATCTATAACATCTTCAAAGGCGCAGTTTTTGTTGATGCCGGAAATGTATGGACCTACCATCCTAATGAATCCATGCCTAACAGTGAGTTTGGTTTCAACACATTCTATAAACAACTAGCAATTGACGCAGGCATCGGTATCCGTCTGGATGTCTCCTTCCTCATCCTACGCTTCGACTTTGCCTATGCCATGCGTAACCCTTATGCCGACGAAAACGGCAGTTACTGGCGATTCGGAAAAGGCGACAACCTGAGAATGCAGATGGGCATCGGTTACCCATTCTGATGAAAACGGCCATGGAAAGACATGAATTATACGGTCGCCTTACCCAATCCTTCGGTTTTGAACCTACTGATGGACAATCCATCGTTCTCTACCATCTGGCGGCATTCCTGCTCTCACAAAAAGAGAACCCCACCTACATCCTTAGAGGCTATGCAGGAACGGGAAAGACCTCACTGGTCAAGACCTTGGTGCGCACTTTGCCCTCCATTGGAATGCGGTATGTGTTGATGGCACCTACAGGCAGAGCTGCCAAGGTACTCAGCAACTATACAGGACAAAATGCCAGCACCATCCACAGGAAGATCTATCAAGCCATGACCTTTCCGGATGGAAGTTTCCGCATTGCTCGAGCCGAAAACAAATACAAACACACGCTATTTATCGTCGACGAAGCCTCCATGATTGGCGAGCAACGCGACTTTGGCGGTTCAAACCTTCTCGACGACCTATTGAGTTATGTCTTCAGTGGCGAGGGTTGTCGTCTGCTACTCATCGGAGACACAGCGCAATTGCCACCTGTCGAAAGCAATGAGAGTCCAGCCCTGGATTGTGACTACCTGAAATCTCAATTTCCCATTACTGCAGCCACATACGAACTGACCGAAGTCAAACGACAGGCGTTAGAGTCGGGCATCCTATATAATGCCACCGACATCAGAGAATTGATAAGTCAAAACCTTTACGAATACACGCTTCCCATCTTCCACCTACAAGGATTCGACGACATCCAAAAGATTGAACCTGAGACCTTTGAAGAGATGCTTCACAACGCATTCGCGAACATTTCTGATAATGAGGCCGTCATCGTCTGCAAGTCGAACAAGCGTGCCAACATGTTCAATCAAGCCATTCGCGGACGCATCCTCAACATCGAAGGCGAAATAGCTACAGGAGACAAACTCATGGTGGTGAAAAACAACTACTATTGGGCCGAAGGCAACGAAGCCATCAGCTTCATCGCCAACGGTGACATGGCTGAGATACGGAAAATCAAGCATTTCGAGGACATGTACGGTTTCCGCTTCGCCGATGTGGAGTTGAGCTTCACCGACTATCCCGACCAACCCAACCTAGAGGCAAAGATCCTTTTGGACACCCTCAACAGCAACAGTCCCTCGCTTACAGAAGAAGAAAACAAGCGACTCTTTACGGCCATTGAGGAAGACTATATGGATATCCCGAACCGTAGAGAGCGGTATAAGGAGATGAAGAAAAATCCATGGTTTAATGCCTTACAGGTTAAATTTGCTTACGCTCTCACTTGCCACAAGACCCAAGGTGGGCAATGGAACTCCGTCTTCATTGACTCGTCGCTCAATCTCAAGGAAACGCTTGAAGCGGAGGATCTACGCTGGCTTTACACTGCATTGACACGCGCACAGGAGCGAGTATATTTTGTGAATTTCAAAGACGAGTTCTTTAGAGAATAACCAATTTAGGACTTCATAAAAACAGAAGACCCCTCACCTTGGAAGGTGAAGGGTCTCCGTTGTGGGTGGGCGGCGAACTACTTTCCCACGGTCTCCCGCAGTATCATCGTCGCGGCGGGGCTTAACTTCTCTGTTCGGAATGGGAAGAGGTGCGCCCCCGCGCCATAGCCG